>JAABUZ0100000514.1_pt1 | contig 93853 bp, 105 predicted proteins | sample 5562091 | NCBI WGS metagenome assembly JAABUZ01 (sample SAMN12813069, study PRJNA571459) | rock metagenome | isolation source: Antarctica rocks | place: Antarctica: Victoria Land, Linnaeus Terrace sud | collected 2015-12-21
GGCAAAAACGTCATACTAACAGTGATATGTAGACTGTCAAAGAAACGACATTATATTTCTTGCTTCACTGATGACGAGAAAATCACAGCAGAAAAAACAGCTGAGCTAATGCTTCAGTGAATATATCAAATACACGATTTACTCGATTTCATTGTTTCGAATTGAGACTCTCAATTTACCTTCATTCTATGAAAGTCGCTTTGCAAAAGACTAGACATTAATCTTCGACTCTTCACAGTCTATCATTCTCAGATCGACGATCAAAGTGAATGAGTCAATCAGAACATCGAAAGATATCTTCGATTCTTCTGTTCATACATGCAGAATGACTGAGCTAAGCTACTACTCATGATCGAGTTCGTCAACAATAATGCTCTGTTCTCAGTCATCTTCTCGATCTCTTTCTTTCTAAACAAAGACTTTCATTCTCGTATGAGCTTTGAACTCGATGTCATCGAATATGAAAGTTCTCGTGAACGCTTGCAGGCGACTAAAGTCGAGAATATATCTGAAAATATGAACAAAACACTGAAGTTTGCTCGCGAGTCGCTAGTCAAAACACGGAAACAAATGATGAAACAAGTCAATAAGCATAGAAAAGAAGTTGATTATGAGATCGAATCAAAGATGTTTCTGAATGAAAGAAACATCGTTACAGCGAGATCTTTCAAGAAGCTAGATGATAAAATGCTCGATTCTTTCATCAATCTAGATCTCGTCGACTCTTCATATAAACTGAAATTATCAGAGTCTATGCATGTTCATGATGTATTTTATTCTGATCTGTTTTGCTCTGTCGTCGATGATCTCTTGTCTGATCAAAAGAACGAATTCTCAGGTTCAATAGTGGTAAACGACGAAGACGAGTGGAAAATCGATGATATATTGAATTCTCGTCGATATCAAAGACGACTTCAGTATAAAGTCAAATGAAATGACTATGACAATGATCTCAATTGATACAACGCTGATGGCGACGAATTTATGAACGCTCAGAAGATCGTTGATGATTTTCATATTCGATATTCGAACAAATCGCGCTAATCGACAATTCAATCAATCACGATTTAACAGGTCTGAGTCTGTGAAATCATGATTGAGCAATCAATCGAGTCGAGCAGAAAATACATTCATGCGAACATGAATCATCGAAGAGAGAAAGTAATGTCACGATTCTAGCCTTGCCAGACTCAGTCTTCTAGTCTTATCAGACCTATTCTCGCTTCGTCATCTTGACTAGTTTCTATTGAGCCTAGCGTCGGCTGAGAAACACACATATGTAGTCAGCTTCTTTCTCGTAGCTATCTTTCTTTCTTAGCATTTATCTTCTAGTTAAATGACACTTCTATCTGACTCGCTCTAGACAAATCTTTAACAAGTTTTAAAGAGAAAAGAATTTTGACACTTGATTTTTGATGAGTATTCTTTTTGAATGACTTGAAGAATATGATTAAAAGCTTCTTGTTTCAGATGAGAAACAAGATTGAACGAGATTTGTTTCTTGTAAATGAGTTGAGTATTAGTTGACTTTTCATGAGTGAATGAGAAGTTATATTGCTTCTTGTGAATAAATGAGAAATTGAGTTACTTCTTGCAAGTGAATTGAGAATTGAATTGCTTCTTGTGAGCGAACTGAAAACTGAGTTACTTCTTACAAGTGAATTAAGAACTGAATTGCTTCTTGTGAGTAAACTGAAAACTAGATTGCTTTTTGCAAGCAAATTGAGTGCTGAATTGCTTTTTGTGAATGATCTGTAAATTAAATTGCTTCTTGTGAGTAATCTGTAAATTGAATTGCTTCTTGTGAGTAAATTGAAAACTGAGTTACTTCTTTTGAGTGAATGAAAGACTAGATTGCTTTTTGCAAGCAAATTGAGTGCTGAATTGCTTCTTGTGAATAATTTGTAAACTGAATTACTTCTTGTGAGCAATCTGTAGACTGAATTGCTTCTTGTGAGTAATTCGTGAACTGAGTTACTTCTTGTGAGTGAATTGAGAGTGAGACTGAAAAGAAGCTACTTTGTTAACTTTAAGCGAGAAATTTTCTTCTTGTTGATTAAAATTATAAATCTTGATGAGAAATTAATAACAATGATTAAGACAAAAGAAGAAAAACAAGATGAGAATATTGTGTTCAAAATTGACATCAATGACGTGATGATGAAGTCATAATAAACTCATGATGATGAAATATTGACTTAATTCAATGACATAGAAGAATAGTTTTTCAATGTGTTTATTGAGAATTATTGTAATTTCAATGACATGAGTAATGTTATCAATTAAAGCGACTTAATCATTAAATTCTCAAAGTCTGCAAGAATGAATTAATTGATGCAAGAAAAAATGTTGTTGTTGTGTGAAGAATTTATTCATAAAGACATAAGTGAAGATTTCACTATCAATCAAAGTAAGAGTAAAAACTTTAAATTGAGCTTGATGTAAAATACAGAATATTATCATGTAACTATCTTTAAATGTTGAATTGAATTCAAAGAGTTTTAAGACAGATTTAGCAGAAAACTTTCTATATGATTGAAGTGAGAGTGAAAAGATTGAGATTAGTAGACAAGATGATATATATACAGATTTTTGAGCGTGACTTAGCTCAGAAACTAAACTTTTCTTGCAGACAGCAAGACTTTTTTATTTATATTGATGATATCATTGTTGTAAATGTTCATGATACACAAAGTGAAGAACTTTTTATTTGAGCATTCTTTAATGATTTTGCTTAAATATTGCAACTTGCAATAGTAGAATAGCTTTCACTTGTTGCAAATTTTCTTGATTTCAGAAATGATCAAAGTCTTATCTTGAATGATGATAATGATGAAGTTTAAATTCATTGATTCATTGAAAAACAAGAGAGAAAGAGACGAAAATACTGTTAAAACAACAGTCATAAAAATGATAATCTTTGAATCTTAAAAATTACTAGTCAATGCAGAGATGTTCTTGACTTTGATGAATGAAATGATGATGAAGATGAAGCAAGATTAATGATGCTTAAGCTGCTGAAGCTCTTCATTAATGTTAAAGAATACTTAAACTCATTGATGAAAGATGAATGATAGAATTTCATCAAGATTTCATCAGAAGAAAATAATGACTTAAGTGAAATAATTGACATTGTGCTTCAAACAATCAATCAATGAAAAATCTTTCATCAAAGAACATTCTTTCTTTTGATAAAAGAAATTGTAATAATCAATAAAGTTATTCATGTCTTGCTTCAGAGTTTCATGAAGATATAAATGAGCATCTTCTGTCTTGAAAGAATTGTTGCAGTAATAATGCAATTTGTGTCATTAATCTGCAAAGATGAAAATGATACAGAGATCATTGACTTGATATTGACTTATTAGATTGTGAATCTTCTTATTTATGATAAATCATGACTCGACATAAATGATCTTGACTCGATGAAAGAAGTAATGATCATCATTCATGTTCATGCGCTGTATCAGACTCTGCTTTCATGCATTTAATCAATCTTTGTTTCTTTTATATTTAAATATGTTGAGAAGCTTCTTGAATCTAAAAGTGATGAAGACAGCAACAGAATTTGCAAAAAGATGAACAATAAAAAGAGATTGATTATTCAAGATTTGTGTGATGATTTGAGTTATCATTGCAAGAGATTGAGAATTCAATTTTATATAAACTAAAAAATTGAGAATGATGAATAAAAATGAAATGATGATATCATGTTGTTGAACTTGATTTTGAAGCTTACGCATTATGCAAAAGATTTTAACTGAATTTTCAATCATACTTTAAATGAACTGTTTGACAGCATGCTCATCATTGATTGAAAGATTGTGAAACGACTTCATTTGAGCAAAAGAATAACTAGATGAGATTTCAATATATGAAAACGTTGCAGAAAGTATAAATCTTTCATAATGTCAAAGACTGAGCTAGATTAAAAATACTATTAATATAAAAGACTGATATTTTTATTACTTTGATAAAATTTAAATACAAGACAATACATTAAATAATGTACAAGATGAAAGATAAAAAGTGAAAGAAAAGAATAAAAATTCAACTTCTATATACATGAATTGAGCAAAATCAAGACTAAACAATAGTTTTATGATTTAAGATTGCAAAGATTTGTGCACACAATTGAGATGATTGAAACAGAATTGCTGAAACTAGATTAAAATGATGATGACTAAATTGATGACTTGATTCATTAAACTGCAAAACAGATTCAATGAATTGAGATTATTTAAAACATTGATGATTTATGTTTTAAATTGAGTTGATGATTTGACATCATGACAATACATATCATCTTGTTTACTAATATCAGAAACTAAGCTAAACTAAAGATACTATCAATATAAAAGATTGATATTATTATTACTTTGATAAAATCTAGATACAAGACAATACATCAAATAATGTACAAGATGAAAGACAAAGAGTAAAAGAAAAGAACAAAAGCTTAACTTTTATATACATGAATTAAGCAAAATCAAGACTAAACAATAGTTTTATGATTTAAGATTGCAAAGATTCATGCACATAATTAAGATGATTAAAACAAAATTGTTGAAACTAAATTAAAATAATGATGATTAAATTAATAACTTGATTCATTGAATTGAATTGATTTGAATTGAATTTATACACTCTTGTGACATTGATTTAGACTTGACTCATGAGAGAAACTATGCTATGTGTATTGAATGAACAAAACTCTTTGAGAGAGAAAATCGCTTGTCGACTACACAACAACTTCACGTCGTTGAAACAATAAATTGACACTGTGTTATCAATAATGAATCTATAGCTTCTATTCAGCATGTGACGCTTGAGTAAACTCTTATAAATGTCTGTGCTGTTTATTATAACACATCGTCTTTGCTTTGCTCTTCATTGATGATATTCTATACAACGATGTTTTGATTCAATTCTTGATTCAAAGACGAAAGACGTTTCTTTGCACTCATGATGCTCATGATTTTAACGCAGAAACTGTGTTCTCTTGCTTAATGGTTGTCATTCATTAAGCAAAGAAATGTGTGATGAAAAAGAGATGTACACAATGAGAAAATAAAGTGTGATTGTACTGAATAACTCTTTTCTTCTTTTGATTTGACTTATGTCACGTAGACGTTGAATAGATTGTTAGTATAAATGTGCAATTGCAATCATTCAATGTCTATTGAAAATATGTTGTATACGTTGCATGCAACATACATAAAGCACAACTTCTATGCTGATTTTTTTCTTGAACTCAAGAAGTTACTCAGAGAGAGTTTCTTACAATAGATTCACAGTTCAAGACAAATGAAATCTTTCACTGCTCAGATTTTGACAGTTTACTTCTTAAGCATGAGTTGCAGACGTTTCGTCTGCAATATGCATGTGTATCACAGTTGATTTCTTCTTTAATCACATTGACATGCGTTATTGTTCTCTCAAGCTATACAGATGATGTCTTTGACTAGAGATTGATTCTATCATTAAGACATTCAAGAGTCAGAGTTCAGTGAAAAGATGAGATTATCAAGATTGACAGTTGTCATCATTGTATATCATGTCTTGCAAACACTCACTTTGCTTGAAAGTGTGCAACTCATCTGTTTCATGTTATCTGTAAAGATTTCTCTCATGCAGATTGACTGTGTTTTGCAAAAATGTTCATATGCTACACTTTTAATCAGACAACATAGTTTGATCATTCTTTATTAACTCGCTTGTGTTTCTCTTTTTTTAACGAAGTCTTCTCATCAGCATATTGCTTTTATATAAAATGTCTGTGTCTGAACATCTGTTAAATGATATTAATGAAACTTTTAAGTTTACTCATATTGAATTTAATGAATTTCATGAGTTGCTCATGTTGTAGTAATAGACACGCAGTCTTAACAAGATTTATATGTAGTTAGCATGTAAATTTAAAGAATGTTTGTGATTCAAGTTTTTTCTGCTAATCATTCTCAATAAATTAAACACAAAAGTGTTTTGTTTCAGTTCTTGTCATCATGATGACAAGATACTGAATTGAATGATTTTCATAAGTAATTTTTCTCATAGTTCTGCATTCTATTTAACTTTCTCATCTGCGTGCAGATTGCTTATAACATGTGCATTGAGATTATTAAAGTCTGTGCAATCGCGAAAACTTTGCATGCGATCAACGCACAGCACTTCATCATCACGTAACATCTTGATGTCATTCAAACTTTTGATAATCTCTAGACTTTACTGTAGCTAAACAGTAGATTCGTAATCAGCATCGCGTACAGATGAGTTTTATTGCTGATCTTATTATTATTAATAATAATAATAATAATAATAATAATAATAATAAATTCATACATTTTTATGACATTGATTAAATTAACTCATGAGAAACTTTATGCTATTTGTATCAAGTGAACAAAACTTTCTGAAATAGAAAATCATTCACAATTTATATGATTATTTCATGCAGTTAAAACAGTGAGTTTTGAAACTATATATTAAATTTGTTCACGTTGATTGCATGTTAAAAAATAAATGTTCTAGTCATTTTAAATTGCTTCAAGAGCTTCATTTTCATCATCATTTTCATTACTACTCTGAGATTCTTCATGATGATGATGATTATTCAATAATTTAAAAAATTAGCATTATGAAATAACAAGATCTTTTTACGTGAAACTGCATAGTAGAAGATAATAAGATAACATTCTATCAATGATAGAACTAATTGCTAAGAAATGAAAGCAAGAACTCGTAAAGTTTTCATCTTCTATCAAGTTATTATTTCTATTCACTCGTTAACTTCTTTGATCTAATCTCGCAAGCTAGTTTTGCAGACATGCATCATTTATAGTTGATGAGATGCATTCTCACAATTGCATTTTCTTTTAAAGATTCAATCTTTGAATCTTCATAACATTATATTGTCTTCTTGTAACTGATAACATAGTCATGACTTCTTCAACGTTCTAACATCTGTGTAGAAATGTCGTGAGTTGATCATGTTAACAAGCATAAACAAAGCTAGTGCAAGATTGTTGATATCAACTTTTCAGCTTTGCTTTCTTTCTTTCTTTCTTTTCTTCTTGTCTCATCTTAGCATATTCTTTCATGAGTACTGCTTTTTCAAACTAATGAAGCATGAGATTTGCTATGTGTATTTTGCATAGCTTGCAGCTCATAATATGAACTTCTTTCGTTGCAGCATTATTGTGATGTGAGTCAACTCATGAGTTAACGTGAGTGACATAGCAATATCAACATCATCATTATCATCATCACTATCATGATAAGTAGCAGCATTCGCGCTCATTGAGATCATGCTAACATGCTCACGCAGTCTGCTCATTTTCTTGAAGTGTACATTTTTCTTCACGTTGTCATCGCTGCAACATTTATCACATCTGCTTCTTCTACTTCTTCTGCTTTCTTCATGTCTGTTATGTTAATGACTGAGCTTACAACTTCTGATAAACATATTTATCTTTGCATATTTTGATAAATGTTGATGTATATTAAATCATCATGATCAGAAGATTTGATGCTGTCGCTGCGTTCATCATCTGAACGTAGTGATGATTCACACATGTTGTGCTCTCATTGAGCGTGCTTGCAAATAAATGCAAGCATTGCTTTGAAGAGAAACATAATTACATGATGAATCTAGTCTTGCATCTTCTTCAGCTGATGATGCATCACGCTGCGTGAATGATGACTCAACATTTCATCACTCACGCTCAAGATCATCTCATTCTTCATCTTCAATAATGAGAGAGTGAGTAGTTTTTCTCTTCAGCATGTGAGATTGTATTTAACAATTGAGTAGAGATTCTCATTTCTCTCATTCTCATCACTTCTCATCATCATCATGTTACTTCATCTTCATCTTGTAAGTATTGACTGAAGCAAACAATGCATGATGAGATTCGCTGATGAATAAATAGCTTTTTTCTTCACTTCAATGTTTTCGCTTGTGATCATTGATCACTTCTTTTCTTCGCTCTTTCACAACGTTTGTTATCTTTTTTTTTAAAAAACATATGTTATGTAAGATTTTATAATTGTAGTTTAGTATTAATTTCTTAAACTTGCGTCTTTGTGCTTTTGATACTTTCTCAATCGTGATTCTTACGTGATTTGTCTTTCTTTTTTCTCTTTGACTTTTTTGCAGTTAACTGATGTACTTGTCTTTCTATCTTGTAGTTCTCAATGATTTTCTTTGCATTGCTAAGATTTTTCATTAATTTTCAGAAGTTTTCATAGAAAGATGAATCAATTCATTGAACTAAATACTCAATCTTTTCTTTCTTGATTCACTGATCAAGTATCTTTTTTATCTTTCATTTCTCTTTCTCTTTTACAAGAATGATCTGCAACTTTAAATTCTCATCACGCAAGTGTCAGAGTTTTAATAAAAAGACATGAAAAATTGAGTGAATTGCATCATATTTCTCAGATAGTTTAAACTTATATGCTTGTATGTTGATCTTCTTCAATATTCTGAATGATTTCAGTTGTTTGTAATCAATCTTTTTCTTTGATCGAAGTGTATGAATATTTATACTTTGCAAAAGCATTTTGTCTTTCATCTGAAAGCTTGCAGCTTTATGATAAGCATTATAATACTTTGCTTGCTGCTTTGCTACTCATTTTTATAGTCTCATTAAATGTTCTCTAATACTTCGTAGTCATTCTGCTCACTTCATAGTCAAGAATGTCTTTTTCTTTAAAGCTCTGTTCTCAGATGTCTCTGCGAAGCTCGCAATGTATTTCTTTAAAAGCTCATGTGAAGTTTTTTTAATACTAGCGTGTATGCTGTTGTTATATGCAAACGTCATCATTGATAAAAACTTTGATCAATTATTCATCTTGTAATTGAAATACACTTGCAGATAATACTCAAGCATCTGATTTTGTCTTTCTGTTTGATCATTGATTTATAAATGAAATGCAATGCTTAACTTTCACTTCGCTTCAAGATGTCAACATAGAGTGATTCAGAAATGATTGATAAACAGTGAGTCTTGATTTGATATAATGCTTTGCATTATTTCATGCTGAAATATAAATTTTCATCATAGCAAATTCACAAGTCTCTTGACGTTCAGATCTTTGATCGTTGAAATATAAATTGCATGCTTGATCAACTTATTTATTATTATCAATATAACATCACTTGTTTTTTCAATGTACGAATTCTTTGCAGAGAGCATGTCTGTTATGAAATTCATGATCATTGTGTGAAATGAATTCATGCTCTTTGAAGATATAAACATCAGCTTCTCATAGAGTTTATGATGATGCACTTGCACTCGCTGACAGTCTGAACAGATGTGAACATATTTCATCATCTTTTTAAGCATTTTCAATCAGTAATATTTTCTTCTTATTGCAGTCTTGATACAAGCATGTGTGAAATGATCTGCTTCAAAATCATCATGATTCATACGCAGAATCTTATTTCTTGTAACAGAGTCATTGAATACATAAATTGCAAGATTACGACGTAGCAGTTCATCATTTCTCATACTTCATTTTGAAAGCTCATTCTTTCTAGATGTGAATTGTTAACATCACTTCTCATTCATAATAAAGACATCTCTTTGTTGTAACTTCAGCAATTATGCAGTTATTAATTCACTCATCTTTAAATAAAATCTCTTCAACTTCATAATTTGATGAATCAGAAGTTGAAACAACGCAGTGTCTAAAATTCTGCAAGATTTAGCGAGTACTTTCTCATTCAAACATATGACTCAAGTATCTGTAATAATTATGTCATTCAATTGCATCGTCAATGCTGCAAGTTTAATTGCTGTCAAAACTTCTTCATTCTCTAGCAGCTTAAATTGACATTTTTGATTACGAAGTTTGTTTTGCAAAGTAGATAGAAAATAATCATTATTCTTCTTGCTATCATTTGATTTCATGATGTTGAATCTTTTTGACGACGCATTTGCAAAGTTTAATTTGTCTCTGCGATATTTTATATGAAAGTCAAACGCAGTTAATTTCTCAGCTCAGCACATCTGTCATGCATTGAGCTTTTTCATCATCATAAAGTAATGAAGATTATTATGATCTGTTATCACACATATGAGTCGCTTGCTATTCTGAAGATAGTGTCATCAGTTCTTAAAATCAAGAACTATAGCATACAGCTCTTTATCATGCATGTTTCATTGTACTTCAGCTTTTTTGAACTTATAACTATAGTATGCAATGAGATATCATTGATCAGTCTTGTTCTTCTGATTAAGCACATCTTCGACTTTGCGATTTGATGCATCGATCTTCATGTAAAGATCTGCATCTCAATCGTAGTGTTTTAAAATGAAAACATTGACAAAGACTGCTTTCAATCTTTCAAAAGCTTTTCTTGCTTTTGATGTCATTGCAAAGAATGAACAAATCACTCTCTTCTTCGCACTCTTGATTAAATCTGTTAAGAACATGATGATTTGAAAAAATTCTTTTATAAATCATCAATAAAATCTTGCAAATCTCAAGAATATGAGAATGTTCTTTGCAGACTCAAGCTCAGATCAGCTAATGATTACATCAATATAAAACTGTTTCATCTGAATATCTTTTTACTTTATCACGAATCTCAGAAAGATAACTTTGCTACGATTGAAAGTGCATTTTGACAGCTTGATATACAGTCAATATTTCAGTAACGCACGAAGAATCTTGCATACATGCTCTCAATGCTGCTCTTTCGTCTTAAAGTATACTAAGATGTCATTCAAATATATCACGCAGCAAATATTTATGAATGACTTAAGCATGTGATTTACATAAAACTGAAAGATTACAGAAGCATTTATCAGTTCAAAGAGCATCATCTGATACTCAAACTGATTGTAACGTGTATGAAAAATCATTTTTCATTCATTGTTCTTGCAAATTTGAATGCAATGATAAACGTTGTAAATATCAATTTTGATAAAGTGTTTTGCATGAGCAAAGCGATTCAACGTCTCAAACAGTAGAAACAATGAATAATTGTTCTTTACTGTTATTTCATTGAGATCATGATAGTTCATGCATAAATGAAGACTTTCATTCAACTTTTTTACAAACAACACAGATGCTTCTGCAGAACTACTTGATGAATGAATTCATTTTTTCTCTAGCATGCTGTTTAAATAGTTTTATATTGCAGTGAACTCATCTCATGTCATCTTATAAATAGATTCGATGCAAAACATTTTGCTCTTCATCAAATCAATGAGATGTTTCATCTGATCATGCGTGTTCAAACTATCAGAAAGAATCTCAGAAAACACTTTCTTAAAATCTTGAATAACAAAAAGTATCTTTGATTCTTTTACTTGAAGCGCATTGCATCTTGCAGTCTGATGATCTGCATTCTATGATAAATCATCTGTAGATAGCAACTGATAAAGCAAAGTTACATAAGTCTCTCTTCTTTTCTTAGTTGCAAGCATTGTCAGCTCAACAAATTTCAATATCTTGCACAGATTAACTTGTATTTATCTTGCATGCTGAGTGCTGTTTTCTTGATATGATCAGCGACGTTCGCGTCAACAAATATTCAAGTCAATCTCATTTAATCATGAATAGTCAAGAATCATATCATATTCTTGCATGTTCACAGCATGAAACTCAATGTTTCAGCTTTTGCAAACTTTCTTATAATCAATCAACTCAATATCAATCTGATGTGTATCATAACAGAGAATTCAATGATCATTGATCATTTGAATCTGTTTCAGAATTGCATGATTCTTTAATAACTCATGCTTTTTTACTCATGATTACAATATAAAATTTCGCTTGACTTCAGAATTAATAAGACAGTGAGCTTTGCACATCTTTTCAGAAGCATTTGTCAATACTGATATCATTAATGCATATGATAATCATTTTTTCGTAATTATATTTAATGATTTGATGATGAACATCAAACTTTCTTTTTTTTATTTCTTCATCATGATTGCAAGTCTCTTGTCTGAATGTGTAGTTGAAACACATCAAATTATTAATCTTGTGTTTCATTTTCTTGCATGATCAGCACATAAGATTGAATGAAGCAACATCTTGCTTGAACTCACTGAACTTGAGTGTTGCATTGTCTTTAAACTGCGTGCTTAAAGCAAAGAACTTCAAATTCTTTGTTGCAACGATAAACTTTATCTTCTTATGCAAGAATTAAAAACTCTTCTGAGATGTTACACTCTCACTTTGCTGTGAATGTAATTTCAACAATACATCAATGTTTTACAAATGCAAGTCAATGTTTATAAAATGCTTTAGCAGATCAACATAATTGATAGAAATGTATAAAATGCAAAAAAACTCATTCATGATAATTTTGTTAATCTTCATTCGCAAGTACATCATGCAAGTCTCATTAAATATATGATAGTTCAGATCTACATATAGTTTGATAAAATATTGCTTGAAATTCGCGATGCTTTGATCAGCTTGCTGCTTCACAATCTTAAGTCAACATTCTGTTTGAAAGTTATGAATTTCAGAATTGCTAAGTTTAGCATGTAAATATTCAATGTAGTACTTTCAGTTAAGTATCTCATCATGATTATGCATGCTCATCACATGATCTCATCACTAATTGCAAGACTTCTTTGACAAGTATGATGCAAATCATTGCAACTTCTCTTCTTTCATGATGAAATCAAATAATGTCATGATTATGAAGTCTTTGCAGTCTTGCAGTCAAAACATTAAGAAGTTGTAATTTATGATGCTTTGCTTTTTAGACTTGCAAGATTGATTAACACGCTTGCATGCATTGCTTTAATAATGATCATCATTATGTTGACATCAATGATCAGAAATTGATCAAGTCTTTCGCTTGAGTTTTGATATATAAAGTTGCAAGACAAGCAGTATGTTTTGCGTCTTCAGATTCTTTAACTGCTTGTGTACTTCGCTTGCTGATCATCAAAAGATATGATTTGTCTGTTCATTAAATTTTTGCAACTTGAACTTCTCATCTGCATGTTCAAATGTATGATTCTCAAATCTGTTTTGACAAGATGATAAATTCTCAATGTGAAAGAAGTTATTACTTCTTTCAATTATGCAACTTTTAATGAATCATTGCATGTTTGACATCTTTTACTGAGCAGCTTCGTGCAAATAAAGCAATTAAAACTGTGAGACAATGAAATCTCTTTATGTGAAACTGTGTAGTAGAAGATAATAAGATAATATTTTATCGATGATAGAATTAATTGCTAAGAAACGAAAGTGAAAGCTTGCAGAGTTTTCATCTTTTATCAAGTCATTATTTCTATTCACTTATTAATCTCTTCAATCTAATCTCATGAGCTAGTTTTGCAAACATGCATCATTCATAGTTGATGAGATGCATTTTCACAAGCATCTTGTAACATTCTTGATTGCAGATGCAATCAATTCAAACAATGCATGAGTACATGCTTCATCATTTGATGACTTTATTTGCAGTTGCATTGCAAGCTATTCATGTCTGAAACATTTCTAAAGTGTAGATAAACATTCAAATTTATGCATTCAATTTTAATGTACATTGCAAGAGTGTTTTCTGCTTTCTGAAAATTATCATGCATCTTTATCATTTTATTGCTCAGATGCAATCTTTGTGCTGAGATTGCATTGACATTTATGATGCATTCTCTGTATTTTTCTCATTATTGATTTCATTGATCTTTGTGATACTGCACTATTATGATGCTATCGCTTGTTGAAATCATTGTGAAGAAGAAAATGCATCATTTGCATCTCAACTGTATCTTTGCATCTTCTTGAATGAAAACATTCAGAAGTACTATTTTCTTGATGATGAATGAGTAAGAAATGACGTGATTAACTTTCATCAGATGAATGCATATTAGTTTACATGCTTGTTTAATCTTCTGCATTCAATCATTGACTTAACTGCGTAGCGTGATCTTGTCTTGTAGCATGTTCAGATGAACATGTAGTAAGCTTGTGTACATTTCTGTCTTTAGAGTTTTGATGCTTACTCTTTTGAACACTTTTGCTACGTGATGCTTTCAATTGTTAAATACTAAATATATTATACTATGTATCAAAAATAGTATAATTCTCTTAATTTTTTTGCAATCAATTTTGCAATCAATTTTAAAAGAGTAATGAGCATGTAAAGTGACAAGTACTTTGTAGGTAAAGTGATGACTCAGCAACAGTATTTATTAAACTTTACAAGTTATTGCATGAAAGAATTAAAACTTTTTGAAATTAATGAAACAACATTGTTAATTATAATATTAGGTTTAAATCATGACAAGAATGTGCATAAAGCTTTACATAGTATTCAAATTGTATAAAAAATGCAATATTAATAAGAATAAAATTCAATTATATTTATCAAGTTTTTATTTTTGAGAACTTTAAATCAAACTTTTGACAAACTTTTGATAAATACTAGAATTAATCTAGGTTTTTGCACATGACAATACACAGTTTTCGATCATGAATTCTGATAGGTCGGGTTTTCGGTTGCGTTGCGACAACCTTGCGACATCATACATGGCACAGCCAAGTTCTCGACCAAGGTTGTTCAATCTATGATTTCCATCTTTCATCGGCACCCGGCGAACAATACAATGACTTTGAACTCTTGTGGGAGACAGAATTAATGTAGGCCATTCCCCTCCAATCCTTCAAAGCTCATCTGAAGCCGGAACAAGGATTTACACCCTTATGAACTCGCTGTCAAGCATACAGCTTGCAATCCACTCTACACATCCATGTATCTATGCATCGTTGCTAGAAGAGCAAACATGCATGTGAACGCTCTTAGATCTTGTCTCACCCCTTTATTATGCTATAAGGCCTGGGTATACCGTTAGTTACGTATACCACCAGAAAGAGATGGCAGCCAGAGAGGACACGTCGAGCTCCACGAGGCAAGGAGCGCTAGAAGGAGAAATTGAAAGAGCTATCAACCAAGTTATGCTTCGAACGGAAACCCAGAACGAACAATTCGCATGCGAGCACGACTTACAGAAGATCTGGGCTGAAAACCGAAGACTGGAAAAGCTCTTAGAATCCCATCTTTCGCCCAAGGAGCTTGAGTTCGTTCGCTGCAATCTTGTCAAGACTCTCTCTACCCTGATATGGATTGGCTGGCATCGTTGGTCTGAGATTGGTAGAATCTTCTTAGACCACTACGACAGTGAAGGTAGACATGATCGCCTGGACGATAGTCTTCCCATAGAGGATATAGATCAATTGGCGGATAGCTCGTTCTTTGCTGATTCGGCTTCTGCACGTAATTTCCTCCACCAACAGTATACCTTCCTACCTATCTCAATTGTGGAAGACGAGGACCAGTTGTATCCAGAGGCTCGACGGCTTCCATTTATCGGTGTATCTAGGGAGGTTCGCCAAGGAAGTTATGGTCAGGTCTGTAAAGAGGTTGTTGCCCGCCGTCAATTCATACATAGAGGTACGAACATGCAGCTGTATCCCAATCAAGAGGTATGTCATAGTCGCGCTCTTAGTCTGGATGCCCATCAAGGGTGCTAACAGGCTCTGGGTAAAATAGGAAGTAATGATTGCTCGGAAATGCCTTCCGATCGAAGATGAGTTCAAAGATGAAGTCAGAAATCTTGACCTACTTCGGAGCAGCCTATCAAGACATACGCGCATCATGACGCATCTGGGAACTCTTATTCATGGGAATAAATTCAATATCTTTTTTCCGTGGGCAGACTTGGATCTAAGGGAGTTCATCTACGAGAAGCGGATAGATCGCCTAGGCATGAAGAAGTCAATCGATCTGCTTCAAGAAGCGTCCGAATTGGCTGATGCCTTGGCTTTCTTACACAATGGGATCGAGATTCCAGGCGGACGCCGAGTATCTTGTGTGCATATGGACTTGAAGCCCGAGAACATTGTGGTCAGAATTGACCCCAAATCACCGGCAGGCGTATGGATGATCACGGACTTTGGGATATCTACGATCAAGCCCTCGAGTGACGACCCAACCGTCCATTCGGCAGCTTCTAAGCGTCTCTCAGCGCTTAACTCTGTCAGAGATGTTCATGCAAGTCTCACCAGGACGATACCAAAACGCAAGCCTGGACCCTTTCAGGCTCCGGAAGTTCAGAACACTACGGCTCGAGGAGTTGGGCGTAAAAGTGACATATGGTCATTAGGATGTATCCTCTGCCTTGTGCTTGCACTGGGTGAGGGCCCTGACATGGTTTCCCGTTTCGACAAAGAACGCAGCAGAGATGGAGGCCCGGATGTATCGACTGACTACTTCTACAAAGAAGCTGATGGTATTTCTGCATCTAGGACCGGCGTCAAGTGGGAAGTGAAGAACAGCGTACTTGATTGGCTAGAAAAATTGGCTAAGCGCTGCAACCCACAGAAGCACTGGGTCCGCGACTACGTCAATTTACTGAAGAGAATGATAGTGATAGAGATGGACCAAAGACCTGATACTAGAAAGGTACATGCTGATCTTGAGAAAATTCTGAAAAAAGCGAAAACGGAGAGTAGTCTCAGGTCCAAGGAACCGCTTGATCAATCTTCGAGCCCGAGCGCAAACCCCGAGTCCCGACCTGACATTGTTGAACAGCCCATTCTCCATCCACCCGCGCTATCTGCTACGCCTCGACAGGAAAATATCAGAACTTTTAGTCTCTCAAACTCTACTTCCATTACTGGCACGCTTGAGTCGAGCCTGGTGAAACTCGAACTACCTCCGGGTAGAATTCTTCGAACTACCATTTCTCCGGCAGGAGGCTTGGTTGCTTTTCTGTCTGAAAAACATGTTTTCCTATATGCAACCGAGAGTCTGGATGCCAGAGGCTTGTGGAAGAAGAAGCCCGGTCGCGTTACCCATCTTTCAGAACTCTATGGGTGGGATGTATGCACTGGAACAAACACAAGGTGGAGGTCTGTAAGACTTTCTGGTGGTTACTTGCTCATTCGGGGGCTGCTGGGAGTTTCTCTATACGAGCTGCATCTACAGAATCTAAGAGAATCAGCTGATGTTCCCATCCACGACTGCCCTGATCTTTCTAGGCTTGTAGAAGCCGAGGTCTCTTGTAAAGGCCAAATCATCTTTCGGTTTACTGATCACCTTAAGATTTGGCGCCGAGAAACTTCTAGGCAAGATGGGCATGTGTATCCAATCACAACTACCGGCAGCCTCAAGGCCGCTTCTTTCAGCTCGGACGGCAATTTTCTTTATGCATGGGCTTGTGGAAGTGGGTCCAACTATTGGTACATCTGGGATATTCACATGGAAATTCCTGTACAGGTTTGTACTGGGAGTTATGGTTCCGAACGATTTGGGCCGCCGATTGAATCACTTACCCCTCTGGCCGATACTGCAGCGTTTATCATTCGCGAGAACCAAGGAAGACTTTCGATTGCACAGAAAGACTCCACTTCCTCCAAGCCTACTTATTTTCCCCGGTTGATGAGTGGTATCATCATGTGCACTTATGTCTCGGGTTACAATGCTCTTATTCTTGTTCGTTCCAGCAGTAACTGCATTGGCAAGAGATCCCAGGACCGTATAGAGATGATAAGGTTAATCTCTAATTCTGATGATTCTGTGTGTTTCGCTACCAGATCCGGGATCCAAAAACTCGGCAAGTCTACATATCAAAGTCGAGATATAGACCATCCCGACATTGCAGTTACTGAAGATGGAGCTGGAGGATCGTTAGGACTGCTGATATCCCACCCTGACGGAGTCCTAGAAAGACTGATAATTTGAAGATTCGGAAGATTGAGTTTGAAGATATGAAAGACAGAAGAAACGCTCTTTCAGATTCCTACTTATGTTTCGAACGTCTATTAGGTTTGAATTTACTTATTAGAAGATACGCCTTTCGTTTCCCTATTGTGTACAACCCATCGTCCTTGGCAAAAAATGGAAAATGAAGTTCAATAATACAATTTCTAGGGTGGACGAAGTTGATCGGCCAGTCAGATACAGAGATCCAGTAGGCCGTGGCCAAAGGATTAAACTTGCCTGAAACAGCAAGGTTGCTATGCTGCCGACTTCCATCCTTGATATCCCTCTACTCCATTTCAATAACCACATGTCCCAAGTCCATGTTCATATAAGTAATCAGTACAACACTTTTCAGAAGGTGAACAGTCGCTAGTTCCGGTTTGATCTCGGAGCATGTTCGCCAAGAGCCAGTGAAAGAATAATCGCAGAGCTGCCTCTTATTTCAGCGAAAAGCCTGGTACCCGCAATGATCGTCCCTGGTTTCACTTAGCAAATGCAACATCTCGACCGATTTCTGTACCGTATCTCGGATGCTCTGCGTTTCGTTTATTCCGTCTCCTTGTTTGTATGTGTGATTGAATAAACCAGTATCCGACTGTCAAAAATGTCAAAGGTACAGAAAACGCAAGGTATATCCAAAAGTCTTTGGCAATTTTGATGTCTGACGTGGCTCCGTTGAACGTGAAGAGGTTCATCCCGAACAGAGTCTAGACGAAGAGTTAAGTTGATAAAAGAGGTGTAGAGCGATGTTGAGGAAAACGTACCGCAACAAAACTTGCAGGAAGATAGATGAGCGATACCCAGGTAATTGTTCGAACGGTCGCACTATCATCAACAGTGTCACGTGTTAGGCTTAGCAGGTGCTTGTTAATCTCGGCTGCGGTTGCTTGATTTTTGAGGTTCAGTGCATCTGCAAGCTACCAAAAGCAAGGTTTACAATGTCAGCTACAGTCATTCGAACCTTTGAACGTGTAATGAGGGCTAAATGATGGCCTTACTAGAAAGACAACCCCCTGGATGCGCTTTTCAAGAATCTTGACGCTCAAAAGGTGCCTACGCAACTGCGATACAAAAAGCCTGAGGCAATCTGTCTGCTCAACAGCTTCTTCCTCGGTATAAAAACCTGCATTTTGGAATTCTTTATTCGTGGCTTCTAGAACCTGGACTATCTCCAGATTGGCTTGAAAGCTCGCACGTAGCGGGATCACCTTCTGCTCAAGATGCCGCAGGTCTTGAAGCGTAGTAAAACTCAGGTCGTAGTCTTCCTGAATGTCAATTGTCATTGAAATATCTGCCTGGACCGATGTGAGCAAACCCTCAGTGCTATGAAGGCGGACGAAGTCGCGAGTGGCTTTGCTTACAATATTGAGGAAGGTGTTCCCCAAATCTTTCAAATACCAACGCCAATTGTCGAGGTAAGATGATAGCAAGAGAATATGGATCCTAAGTGGATTGATATTCAGACTATGGTGAGGTCGTGAGTACCAGTCATTCAATCGTCTCTGGGCGACAGAATCCGCCAAAGGATGCAGTAGAAGCCAAACGTTGGAATTTACTTTTGGCGAATACCGATGATAGACGCCACTCTGTCTTATCGACCAAGGATTACCATTCGGTCTTCCATTCTTCTCCACGTATTTGAACAGGTAACATATGTCTACACTCGTTAGGTTTAGTTCATCCAAGCAAGCTTATGAGATTTCGTACGATATATTTGATCCCCTGATCTGATTACGCTCACAGTCGCGGAACCCTCTTCCGACGCTCGAGGTTGGTCGCCACACGCAAACAGGACTGATAAAAACTCTGGACTGATTCTATGGAAGGTCAAAATTTTCCGCATCGTTGGTTCGGTAACTCTTAGTGGTCTCAATGAGTGCTCCTGAGGTATGGAGCTGGCAACATTATCATCTATATGTTTCTATCGGTATTCTGAGGTACGTCAAGCATGCCTTACATTACTCTTATGCAATTCGTCTGTTGCCATTGGGTTATATGTGTTTCTAATTTCTTCTCATTGTTGAACAATCTGTTGCTGCTCTTCACCTCTGTGCTCGCACCAGTTCCTAGAGTGCATTAGCTTCAAAAGTCGAAGGCTTTGGCCCATCTTTGTTTTCTCACCATACACATCTATAACATCCACTCTCGTCGAGCTTGGTAGATGGCAAAACAATGTCGGGGATAATCCGCGCAAGTGGCTGTTGTAGCATTCTCCATCTGTAATCATCGGATCGTAGGTACCTAAGTTGGTGGGATACGATGCCCATCCTTCAAACGATGCGTTGACGAAGGCATTGTTTTCACCCATAGCTAGTGACGCTTGACTGGAACCGCAAGGTTCGTCCTCTAGAGAATCGATGTGCGATGTTCGCTCACGCAATTCTTTGATGCGCGAGTGCTGTATCAATTGCGTTGAAGAAGTACTGTAGCCCTTTGTAAGAAAGAACGTTCCAGCTGATAAGGTGGTCTGTTAGCACCCCCCCAAGGCAGAGTGCCTTTAGTGCCTAACACCTGCGCTGATGTACGACCGAAGCGGTGTTTCTGCACGTCAGCCACCATGCATGTCCCATAAAGCGGGGGGCTATGTTTCCATCTATCTCTTTTTCCCTGCAGTCCTGCAGTTGAGACCCAATGCCCAATGGCTGTAATTTACAAGAGCAACACCATCTTCCAAACCCAAATGCGAGAAAATAGCGCTCACAAATCAAACACAGACACGTTCTCCGAGTTAGAGGTGACTTGCATTACGTTTACCGTAGTCTATTCGATAAGGCTTCGAAGTATCCGCCTAAAGAGTGATTTTAACCGTTCAAGCTTTTCGTTTCCGCCTGTGTTCGATCTTAGCCCAACCTCCCCTGCGTTCTGCGTTCTGCACGGAAAGATGTTTGGAGTGGTCCGAGTGCGCGTACTTCGGTCAATTGTCTTGGAGCGTAGAACTCCCATCTTTCACAACGTGTCTAAGCCATCCGCGGACGTTAGCGCACCACGGTGCTTATCCTAGCATGATGCAGCACTCACTCGAAGCTTGAAATCAATTCCACTACCAAAGGTGTCGGTCAAGAATTTCTGAAGATCCTCTTTCGCGATATAGCCCGACTGCCTCGGACTAATCACAACCTTTACAAACGCAGGCATGCTCGTGGACCGTCTGACGTGAGAAAAGGAAGCTCGATAGCTGCAACAATGGACAGAAAGCGTTTACCGGTAGCGCAATAGGCGGAGCCAAATATATGAAGAATGATGGGGGTAGTGAGCTTATCATTGCGTGTGTATGCCCTGTCGGATTGGTTGTGTGCGTTTAACTTTTGAGGCTTCCATTCTGGTCGCCCAAGAATGGGCCGTTAGCGAACAGCTGACCGATGATTCGGCAAAAAGAATGGTTAGTGCGTCAGTCCTGCGTGGTTGAAGGTTGCGCGGCTTGGGCATTGCAATTCCAATCCATGATTGGAGCCAGCCGACCAGCATATTTGTGAGGCTCAAGTTGGAAGCCTGTCAGGCTGTCTAATCCTTCAAACTATGGGTTCACACTTTATCGCACTTGCCCTCTGCCGACTGATTCGTGCTTCAAAATCGAATTATGCCGGAAGATACACCAAACACACCAGGCCCGCCTCGAACGCTAAGGTCAGTCCGAAACCCTCTTGAATTGAGACCTTGGCGGCGAATCCACCTTGGGAAGCACCTAATCGACTCGTGATACTGATGCACAGCTCCTATGTAGGCGGGATCTCAGATCAGGGCAGATATTCGTGCGTCTCAAGGCCTTGCGCCCAAATCCTAGTGTCAAGTTCTAATCGAACGGCTTCTTGCGCAGATGATCGGGATCAGCGGGATCCTCGGTGGTCTCACCCTTTTTTCTACAAGTGGTCTAATACTGAGTGTCGGTGGTCCGGGCGGAGTCTTGATAGCTTGGGCAATCAACGGTGCAATAGCTGTCGCTGTTATGGAAGGCCTCAGCGAGATGATCGAACTGTGGCCAATATCCAATGCGATGATGGAGTTCGTAGACAAGTTCGTCGATAAAGATCTTGCCTTAGTAGTCGGTATCGCATATTGGTATGATCGGCAATTCTCATCCACTTCCTCCAATTGCTAAATTACGTGCATCAGGTACACTTACGCATCGATATTCGCAACCCTTATTTTGGGTCTGGCAGAATTTGTTCAGTATTGGGGCCTGCCGCAATTCTGGCAGACATTCGTGCTCTTCGTCTGCTGTCCCCTCATTCTTCTAGGGATCAACTGTTCTGGCGTTAAAGTGGGTTCGCTTTATCGAATTTCTGAAGACTGAGCTAACCCCTAAGTACTATGGTTATATCGAGTGTGTCGGAGGGGCTCTGAAGATAGTGCTTGCTATAGGTGGTGCTATATTGCTCTATATACTCGCCAACAGAGGTCAGAATCGCTAAGTCTCCGCCATCTGTCGCAGACAGGGCTAATATCTTTCCCTAAAACAGATAGACCAGGGGGAAAGCCTGGCTCCAAATGTACAAGATTCGATTGGCTAATCGGACTCTGTCGTAGGCTGAATACGGAGTATATCTAGATATCGAAGACAGCATACAGAATAACCCAGAGGTTGCTGACAATCATGCAACCGCGATCTGGTACAGTTGAACTTATTCCATTCGGCTGAGTCGAGAATTGCTAATTGATTATTTAGCATTGCTCTCCCGATTGTCGCCTATACGTTCCTGGGCGTTGAGATTATCGCTGTCACAGCTTTCGAGGCCCGAAACCCAAAATCCCTACGATTTCCAGCAAAATGGATCGCTTACGTCGTCCTCGTGGTCGAATTCAGCGTTGTCTTAGGTGAAGTACTGAACGTGGAATGGAAAGATCCGATGCTTTCCCAACTTCAAGATCAATCCGATATTTTGGGAGCAGGAAATAGTCGCGCAATTTTTGTTCTCGCCGCGCTCAAAGCCAGGATTCCTGTTCTACCCGGCTTTATAACGGGCTGTATCATCTTTAGCATTCTCAGCGCTGCCAATACAGCCTTGTACGTCGCGTCTAGGACTTTGTTTGGATTAGCTCGCAAGATAGACCCTACTCACGATCTATGGCTGATGAGATGGCTTTCAAAGTTGGGGACCACCACACCAAACACGCACATTCCAGCCTGGTCTTTGGTCGTTTCTGTTATCTCATTCTGCTGGCTCCCACTACTGCATCAGAAGTATGGCTACACCGTTCAACAGGTCGGTATATATATGATGCTGTCTTTCTTCGTGCTACTTCGCTGATCACTCAATACAGCTCCTAGGGATAATGGCCCAGATCGGGTCCGAAGGCTGCTTACTAGTGTGGGCTTCTCAATGCCTAGCATTTATCAGATACCGCAAGTGGTATGCCTGCACTTCCGCTTCGTTATATCGGTAGGGGCTGCTAATAGCTGATAGGACCCACATACACGAAGGAAATCTTACCGGTGACCACGCAAGGTACAATCCTCTTAGGCACATGCATGATGAAGGCCAGTTTTCAAGCCTCCTTACACACTTCCAGCCTGTCGTAGCATGGGTTGGCTTAATCGGATGCCTCTCGATCGTCCTTCTTTTCAGTAGCGCAATCATGTGGAACGGAAAGGTCACCATTGAGAAAGTCACAGCGGGATACATTGGGGTAATCGACGCCTTCCATCTCAGTACAATTTGCTGACTATCACCAGCCCTTGGCGTTATTCCTTCTCTGGCTCGCGTTGAAGCTTCACAGTAGGCGATCTTGGGTTAAACTCGACGATGATTGGGGAAACTTTAGCGAAGCTGTAGGTGAACTCAGATACCTTATAGAGGAGGAGAATTCTAGTAATAATGGCAACACGGCTACGCTTCGAGAAGAACCCGAGAACGTCTTTGAAAATGGCAACATTTCTCAACGCTCGAGGCCCCGCGGACTCGAATTCGAGATGCAGAATACGAGACACTGAACTAAGGCATCTTTCACTATGGATAAATAAATAGAAAGCTAGATTACCACTCTGGAAAAGACCCATTGTCAAATTGGTACTAGTCTCCCATATCGGGATAGCATAATAGTATGTCCCTGGAATATCCACGCCATTAATGCTTCAACAACCGTTAATGTCATTACTATCATCGCATCATTCCATATTTCCTCCTCCACCCCAAGCCCCGGGAAGCGACTTTTACTGGCAAGACTCTTTTATGTATTTTTTTCCCATGTAATGATGGTCAAGCTTACTGTTAGTATTGTGTTATTTCCCAGTCGATGTACTCACCTTCCTTGAACACACCTTGTCGTGGCAAAGATCCCCAGCAGATGACATCGAATATCCAGCTTCGATGCAAGAACTAACAGCGACTCGTGCTTTCTTGAACCCTGTGAGGATCCGAAAACTCAGCGCTACGGTCTCAACGAGTCACCTGAGCGTTGCGACGAATACACAGCGTACTAGCTGAAGCTGATACTGTAGGATTGGAACAGCGATCCTATGCGGAAGAAAAAGCCATAGACTGGGATAGGAAAGGTTATATATGTATTTTCTAGCGATCCTTGTGTTTATCGCGCCCATTTTCTCTTCCCTATTTCGACAAATCCCACCAATCCTACAGAAGAAAAACCCACTGTCGTCAAAAGAAGAATTCGCTTCGACCGGACTCTCACAGTGACGCTTCACGCTAAACTGCAGAGCTACAAGGCTTTCCCTTGCAATCTACCACCGGTTCTGCTGCAGCTTTCCGTTTCCTTGTTACACAGCTCACTACTGTCACAATTTATAGTTCAATCATAGCTCCTTGTTCCTTGTAACCAGTGTTACTTTACTTTACCTACATTGGTTAATTGGTCAGTAAGGTTTTCGCCTAAAGCCAACCACACCGTCAGTCCGTCAAGTTGTCGAGTGCATCCATCGGTCGAGCGATGGAAAAACTGGTCGAGTTGTCGCAATCGTTCGAGTCGACAATCCACCGCTTGTGCCTGGCCTGGTAGCTCAATAGCAGTTCGATGATGAATGGTGGGGCCCTGTGGTGGTGTTTATAAATCAATCCTACTTGCGAATGAAAACAACTCTGTAACCTAGACCGCCAGGCGTTCCAGGTAATGGATTGATGGTGCTATATGCATTTGATTTTTGTAGGGGAATTACCCAGTCTGAGCAAGTGTATTTTTGGCGTTTTGTTTAGAAGTAGAGGCAAATGTGCACCAAATGTAACGGTAGTTGAGGGAAGGATGGGGAGAGGAGGAGCTACGCACTGCTGACACTTCTATGCTGCTCCCTAGTAAAACACCAAGCCCTGGCTTGGGGTTTTTGAGGGGGCACCTGACGGTCTCAAAGGTCACATCTGGGGCCTTGCTCGCCAAAATGCCGGCAAAGCCCAAAGATGGGTTTTGTTGGATGTGGCAAGACTGACTTGGGGGCAGTGGGGCCTGAGAAGAGCATAAAGTAAATTTAAGCTGTAGGCGTCCCCTACATCGTCGCCCTACAGAGCCTCGTCGAGCATGTAGATTAGGGCGAATGTTTGGCTTAATTCATGACTAGAAAAGCTTCAGTGAACTGAGACCTTCGCGACTGCATTATCGATATGATATTGGGCGGGATGCTTGGGCGAAGGCCTGATCGTTGATACTGAGGGAGGCATAATTTACTTTTCATTGCCCGCTATATACACAGTAAAAGAAAGTGGGCGTAAGGTGGGTATTATTACATTACGCTAGTATCAGCCACGTACAGATTCGGCATTTATTCACCTCGATAAGGTAAGCGTAGGTACTAGTGGTATCGTCTCAGCCTACTGGTCTCGGTTCTCCACTTGGCAGTTTTATGTTTTATGCCTCGATAGGGCGACTACGACAAGAAAAGTGCCTTACTTCCAATACTGCAGGGCGACGTTGTCCAGGGTGTGTTACGTGAACGGCATGCTATAATTGATCCGAGTAAAAGTCTTTCTGGATACTGTCCAGATCGTCTGCCGGGACTATAACATGAGACTTGAAGCGCAGAGGACAGGGAAGATGATCCTACAAGTACTGTAACTAATTGACTGCGCCCGAGGGGCCACCTGCTTCATTATTCGTTGTTGACACGTTTACTCGCCCACGGATATTTACTGCGGACACCCTACCTTGAATAAACTCTTAACTGTTTTGCTGGCATTTTCTAAATTGAGACTTCGGGCCAGTACCTGTCTGATAGCATCTCTCTATGTCTTCGACCAACGGAACTCGACCCGAGCCCGCCAGTAATCTTCTACCAGATCTATGTGACGCGGCCCAGAGCGGCGACTTGGAGCAGCTGAACACCATCCTCACCATATGGCAAGCCCAGATTGCCCCCGAAACGATCCCTCCAGACGAAATCAGCGAAGCATTGCACGAAGCAATATCTGCAAACCAGGTCGCCGCCGTCTCGTTTCTCCTTTCCCGAGGCGCAAAAATCGATAAATGGGTTGCTGGAGGGGCCCACCAGGCCAATGCCTCGACAGATATGTACCAGGCATTCATAGACCATGGCTGGGATGTGAATTTCAAAGACGTCAGAGGGAGACCCTTTGTGCAGTAACTAAGTTCATCTATGCCCAAAAGACCGACGACAAGTACGGAGGAAACTGATAGCCGAAGCAGGACCGTCCTTGGCAATGAGCCACTTGTAGAGTTCCTGCTTGATCACGGCGCTGACATCAATGCGCGAAGCGATAGATGGGACACAATGTCATTGGATGTCGCCGCTGCCGCCAATGGGGTGGCGGTAGTAAAATTCTTGCTCGCACATGGCGCTAAGATTGCCGGTGCCAATCCGTTACATCAGGCCGCAAGCTCATCTACCAAAACTCATGACCAGCAGGAAATGATGGCGTTCCTAATTGACGAAGCTGGGATAGACATTAATGCGTTGTCCACTTTTGGGCATCGCATTAATAAAGTGAATGGCGATGAGAACGGAACACCGCTGCATGCGGCTATCCGCTCCGGTGAGGAGCATAGGATTATTTTCCTCCTAGATAGGGGGTCAGATCTGGAGAAGAAGAACGAGATGGGCGATACACCGCTTGAATATGCGAGGCGGTGGGGTTTTGCGGAGGGAGTGAGGATTTTGGAGGAGAGAATGCCAGGCACTAAATGAGATACCACCAGCCCTATGAATTTGGTTGTATCCTTGGATTTATTAGACCATGGCCGCCACTCTTGCTGACAACGTGCCGGTTGCTCACCATTTGAGCTATAGCAGACTCGATTGTTTTGCGGTAGCGACAGTGACTGATCAGTCACGCTACGATTGTAGGATATCATTCTTGTCAACTTGTTTCAATGTGGGTTATGTTTCGGCTAGTCGTCTTCTAAACTTACGCAAGTTATCCACTATTTTCCTACTGGTCTAAGAGAATTTTGATATGCTTTTGAGGTATCTAATCATATGCACGCTAGTACGCTCTGAAAATTGAGATATCCAGCTTCGACGCCGGTTATACTCACCACCATCTCGTCCACTATTTATCAGCAGCTTATATTACCACACTATCGGTTCGCTGTACTGTGCGTGATTCTCGCACCAAATTTGGCGGGCCTGCTTGACCCCTTGCCCTCCGTCACTGTTCTTAGGGTCGTACTGCACAGCAATAGTACCATGAGCCGTATTTACCCAGCTATCGGACTCTTCCTGGGTTTTGGGTGGAATGTATCTAACTTCCTTGGCGTCTGCAATACCTGTGGCGGTCTTTGCCATGGCCAAAATATCAGTTACCGTTGTTCTGGACCATACCAACCTCGGCTCTGCTTTTCTCGGCGTCCCAGCTGCAGTGTACTTTGTCGAAGACTCGCTGTCGTACTTCCATTCACCAGGCGATATTGGGTTCACAGGGAGCATAACAAGGAGCTGGCCTCCTGCAAGGTTTGCTGCATGAAGACTTAGTCTTGCCCCGACGGCTTCAATTGTTGCTTTTGCATGATCAGGATTCAGTGTATCCGTTAAAATTGCCTTGCCCCCTTTGCCAGGCTGGCCAGATTCGAAAAGATGCGAAGCAATCATCCCCTTATCGGACATGGCAACAATAACGGTGCACCCTTCGAGGCCAACAACAGTAATGGATTTGGGGTTCTTGCCATCAAATGGGATCCATTCTGAATTGCGGTCCGCAAAATCCGAAAGATCCACATTTTGTGTTTTCTTCTTTGCCAATCTTTCGACATCGCCATTTTTTGCAATGGAGAAGAAGGCTCGTTTGAAGAGCTCGCTGTAAGGCGGCAAACTCTTGTTCTCCTGTTGTTCAACATCACCATCTTCTTGATTGGCAATGGAGGTTCGTTCCGAAAGCTCAATACTCGGGAGAGAACGCTTCGCGAGGCATGCTTTCGCACCGCATTTATTACTATAGCATTTGCGTGGCTCTTGACTTGCAGTTGGGCTTGAGGACGAAGTGGAAGAGTGAGATTTCGTTTTAGAAGCTTGATCAGTCTTCGAAGGCTTGTTTGTCGGCTTACCACTCGTTTTTGGAGGGTCGTGGGTCTTCGCAGGGGGTCTCGGATCTTTGGGTGTGTTGGTCGGCTTGTTGATGTCGAGAGTGTGTTTCTTCCCAAAGACCTTGAATTCTGCCTTTCCCCCCTTCTCAACTCCTTTGACACACCCCTCGATGATTGCAGGCGTGGCTGCGATTTCGACGAGGTCGGCGATCTCTCCAAATATAGGGATAAGATCCTCAGCAAGCTCGAGCGGTAAGAGAAGAGCCGGAACGGCAACTCTGCAGAATGCTTTGGCAGCGATGTCGAGGGCAGCATTCTCAGCAGCGGCCTCCGCGGCAGCTTTCGCAGCGTCTGCGGCATCTTTTTTCAACTGGGCTTTTGATGGGGCGGGTTTGAAACCAGCACAACAATAGCTTTGAAGTCCACCGTTGCAAGTTTGGTCGGACTTCTTCTCATGGTGATTGGTGTTTTCGGAGACCTTGGTCTCACCTGTAGCGCACCCACTGGTGCATGGGAGCCCCACGCCTTTGAATCCGCGCCAATGGCATTTTCCCATGGTTGTGCCATCATCACAGCAAAGTGTCTGTTAACAATGTTAGCAGAGTCTTTGGCCTTGAGAAACTAAAGGAGTCAAGGGGTAGCGGACCTGATACTTGCCCTTTGGGCATCTGGAGCTTGTTGATAGCTGGCCGGGCTGCCCAGTCATTTGAGATACAGGATTTGTGCCTTTTTTGCATTTATCCCCGCAACCTGTACTGTAGCAGGTCACGCCAGCTGCCTCGTCCGCAGAGATTTGCTTTACATCGTCCTTTTGCGATTTCGTGATACCCGGGGCAGGACCCAATCCGTTTGATCCGGTCTGATCGATCTGATCCATGGCCCAGACCATCAGACCGCCAAGGCATCGACTATTTGCAAAATCCCGCTTTTGCTTGAAAGTGTCATCATCGTCGAACGATACCCACTGATCGTTATCCCAGGTGATCCACTTCACGGCTGCCTTTTCATCATGGACTGGCTTGAGGTTGTTCTTTGTGATAATGTCTTGAATTTCTTGGTTATCCAGAATTCCTGCTGCGTTCGAGCAAGGACCGGCATTTGCGCCCCCTGAAAATTCGCATGCTCCGTTGGGGGTACTGCAGGAGGGATCTTTGAGAGTAAAGCTTCGACCGTACCAGCCTTCGCCCATAACGATCTTTTCAGGGGTAACGCCAGAGCGCCAGAGGAGATCAAGTCCCAAATCAATCTCGGTGATATTGGCGTGAGGTGCAATGTAGGGTCCGACAAACTTCGAGACAGAATCCCAGGTGCCGTGTAGATCATAGGCCATAAGGTTGAACCAATCGACATGGTCCTGGATCCCTTTAAGATCGAAGTGCTGAAGATACCAGTATGATGTCGGCAGCGTCATTGATATGCCATATTTCGAACCGAACGCAGCTTTGAGCTCTTGAGTCAAGAGCACGTAGTTGGCAGTATCTTCCGATTTGCCACCACGATCATCTGCACCTGGATATTCCCAGTCAAGATCGACTCCGTCGAAGCCAAATGTGTCCATGAATTTGACCAATCCATTGATGAACTTCTGGCGGTTGCCGGAGTTGCTGGCCATGTCGCTGAAAGCGCTGCGGGTTGGGCCAGGGTCGGTAAAGGACCAGCCACCGACTGAGATCCAGGTCTGCAGCCCGCTTTGCTTGCTCTTGAGACCGGTAAAACGACTATAGAGGCTGCCGCCGTTTGCGTCCATGGGTGATATTTCAAAAGTCGACGGATCGAAGAATGAAAACGCAAAATTGATATGAGTAAAGCCATTCAGGTTGAGATCTTCTGGAGAAACTTTTTGGCAGCTGCGTATGTTCGCCCAAGATTCATAGTAGCCAATTGTTCGTTTGCTCACACTGCTACCGCCGCCGCAGGAAGGGCGAGGGGCATCGCCGCATCCTCCATATTTGGTGTCACAACCTTTCCACGTACAAAATTCTTTAGTGGATCCACAGTATCTGCACATGGCCATCAGTCGTTTGGTTTACAACAGAGTCGAGGGCTTGAGCAACATACCCAAATTCAGAGCAACAGACGTTGAGCGGACATTTCTCCTGTCCCTTGGGGGCATATTGTCCACATTGAGCCTTGGCATCACAGTTGAATTTGCACCCGTCGCCGCAAAAGTCTGGTGAGTATCCACATAGGCTGATGGCCGGTCAGTCATGTCGCCCACAAAAGAGGCGAAAGATTGTTCAACCTACCCTTTCTTGCTACAACAAGCCTTGTTAGAGCATGGTGTCTGATCGTTACAGGTGCCTATAGGCAAATCCCGAGGTGCTAATGGAAATGTCTGGAGTCGCGGATTTAATGATTGTCCACGAGAGTCAGTCGGAATTGCTCTAACAGCAACGCTAAAGGACGTCAAATAAAATATCACCGTCGCAAATGGTGTGAGATGCATGCTGGTGGTCCCTGGAATGAATCGAAGCGGTGCGAAAAACTATAGAGTTTGAGGATTCTAGGCAAAGCCAACGCGCAGCGTTGTCAGTTGTCAATGACGATGCAAAGGAGCATAGATACTCAAAGATTGGCAGTAATGACGGATACGAATCAGAGATTGTAGATGAAAGAGACGACGAATGAAGAGACGAATGAAAGACAGAATGGGCAATGTGGGGGGTCCAGGGCTTCTTGTATTTGACGAGCATTGTATTCAAATTGTTCCATCACACCCAGACCTCAAGCGGTATCAGCAGATTCAATCAAACACAGCCGAGGACGAAATTGTTGTAGAATAGATTCCTAGAGGAATCAACATCGATCTGGACCAGGCTGCGTCGGAACATAGGAAAATTTCGGTGGGGTTCTGTAACAATTGAAACATGCAGGATGCGGAAATAATCCGAGGAGATTCCCGAATCCTTCATGGCCAATAGACGAATGGAATATAGGGAAGGAGCGCGATACGTTGGAGGCGCAGACAATGAGGGTGGCGTTCCTACTCTCATTGTGTACATATAATTAAAGTGCCATCAGGATCATCACGGACTCGAGTGGGGCGTGGCAGTGGCACGAGGCCCAAGACATTTCAGCTCGTACATAGTACCCAGCCCATGGCTGAGGCAGTTTGAATGAAAGGACCGGGCAAGAGGCACAGTGTGAACTGTGCAACGTTGTTCTGAAGTCGCTGTCAGATAAGGTACTGTAGGTAGGTACCTATCCTGAGTGTCTCTTTTCCCCGGCGTCAGCGCCCGGATTGCATTCAGCTCCCCATGTCTCTCCCCATGTCTTGTGCAGGATTCCCTCAATTGTTTAGTCCGCCCTATCCACATGGTCAACATGGCACAATCAATGTTGAACATGTCCATGGCTCATCAGCGGAGTCTGAAATGTATAATGGACACGGGTACCGTCTAGGTCTATGTTGGTTGGGCAATGGGCAATGGGCAATGGGCAATCTTCAAGAACGTGCAGTTTACCACAACGAAACATCTTGAAACAGTTTCGGCAGCTGTCACCCAATTTTTATGATGTATCGAGGCTTACGGAAGTAGTGTTAAAATAGATGCAGCCTTGTGGGATTGTGTGGGATGGTGGGATGGTGGGGGCGACCTCGGGTGTGGCTTGTGGCTTGTTTTACTAGCCAAGATTGACTCTCCTCCAATCGATGATTTTTAAGGTACTCTCAGTTACTGCTTCCAGGTTGATCCGGATGACTATAAATATGCAGAAATATGCAGCCATCATGCGCAGTGAGAGGGAAGTCTCCTTCGAATCTTAGAGCTGACCGGACTTGGGCGTTGCTTGCCGGAAAAGGCGTGAGCGCTCTTCTAGGGCTATGCTAGGTAAGGTAAGGTACTGTGGAAGAAGGAGGCTCCAAAATAGTCACGGCGCCTATCCTCAGGTACTTTAAGATACCGTTGCGTTTCTGCGTCAGTTGCCACACGCTGATACGCCCAATATGGTACTGCATAATCTCCTCTAGGGGGACACTCGATATACCTTCAGGGCATCTGAGACTCGAAACTCAGCCCCATGAACCAGATCCACCATGTTGAAGGATTCGTTTCGAGAATAACAATTCCTCAGCCGTTTTGGTATTGAGGAGGAGGGCTGACGTTGCAACGATGCCTGCCTGGTCAACTGGGTTGGCTGTGTGAGGATGGTTTTGATTCTATATGTCCTTCTTCCCCCCTCCTGGTCTATCGACCAGTTGGCCGACATTGCAGCTTTTACCTTCTGTACGCTCCTTTGCATTACAGCTTTATATAAATCAAACACTCTCACTCTTTCACATTGCACGTTTGGAATCTCATCTTTCTCATTATTTGCTTGTCTGCTGTGTGGACCGCATTGGATTGTCCACAGTAGCCATCAATTCGATTTATAACGTACCCAGCCTGCTGGAATCGGTGCACTCGACTTGGTTGTTCTTACACTAAGATGTCTGCCCGCTTTGTTTACGCTGCTTTCCTGTTTGGGTCGCAAGTGGCTGCATTCCACCTCTACCCTACAGTGGATCCGGATCGCCTCGCCAAAGCTTTTGGTATCAGCGCCGACTGCCTGACTGCTCTGTATGTACCATCGTTCAGGCCCCTATCGTTCTTGACAGAGCTAACACGTAAGTAGTAACACCACGGTGAATTGCGACCAGGATTTGTTTCAATGGGCAAATTCAGTGGACAATTATTGGTGGTCCGAGAGCAACGTCACGACCCTGTGTACTTCCGATTGCACGCAATCCGCACAAGAGTGGAATATCCATGTCCAGCAGCGGTGCACTAACGAGAACATGGCGGTGTTCAACAAGATGGTGCCTGTGGACTCTGTTGCTGGCAGATACTCCGAGGGCCTGAACATTGCATGCTTGCAGCCCGAGTAAGTAATTGCATGCATCTCTCCTCACTTGCAATCTTTTCGAAGTTGACGCTTGTTTGATTCAAGTTCGAATTCTTCAAGTACCACTCCTTTGAGCTGGAATTCCTCGACATCTACTTCTACTTCATGGTGCCTGCTCGAGTCGCAAGACTGGATTGGTTCCGACGTCATCCGAGTCAACTGCGACAGCAATTCTACGGATCCTTCATGCATCGATCCGAACAATGTCAACCCTGAGCACAACCGCATTGCAAACCTGTATGACAATACCATGGTGAGAGCTGCTTGAGAGAAAAGGCATTCAGCAACACGTTTGCTAATCCATAACAGCTGTGTAGCGATTGCTTTCTAAAGATGTTTCACCTGCGTCTAACCTCTCCCTATCTCCCTGACCAGGACTATTCGGACTATCTAGTGACGCAATACCAAGACATCACGGACGTATGCAACGTGCCAATGCCCGACCTCGTTATTCGAGCTCCTCCTAACTACGAGAATGCGCCCATGATAACCAACGGAACCTCTGTCTCTAACGGAACCATTGCCACCAACGGCACAATCGCCGCTAACGGCACATGTTCAGGACAGACGATCCAATCTATCATCAGCCAGAAAGGCTGCAATGAGATTTCGCAACGCTATAGCGTCACTACGGGCGACCTGCAGGCAACAATCGGAAACGACGCCTGTACTTTGACATACCCAATATGCGTACCCGCAGCATGCTGTCTCAAACAAGTTCCCTCCGGCGCAACATGGTAAGCTGCTGCTCTATCCCTACCTTTCCCTTACCCTAGAGCTAACAGCAAACCTACATAGCGACTCCCTGGCGAGCTCGATATCAACAGCAAACCAGACCGTCTCCACCGTCCAATTCCTGACCTGGAACCCACACATCAACGGCCTTTGCGACAGCCTGAAAGAGGGCGACTATGTCTGTGCCAGGTATGCTATCTTCCCCTACCAAAGACGCCCCCCCCCCTCCCCAATCGCACTCACAGATTACAACAGTGCCCCTGGAGGCTCCTACATCCCTCCGCCCCCACCCCCTGGCTCCGCAAACGCAAGCGCGCAAGCCCGCGGAGGCGGCGACGGCAGCACCACCCCCGCAACCAACTCCACCGGCACATCCACCAACGCCACCACCTCCGCCCATCCATCATCCGCAAAACTCCCTCCCAGCAGCACCGTTTCCACCCCAACAACCTCGGCATCAGCAGCGCCCTCACCAACCCAGCCCGGTCTCTCACCCCACTGCACCAAGTACGCGCAAGCGAAGCGCGGCGACTACTGCTCGAAATTCGCACAGGACAACGGCGTCTCGGCGGACCAGCTCTATACGTGGAATATGGCCTTGGGCAGTGGGGGCAGTGGGTGCGACAAGCAGTTTTGGACGGGGTATTGGTATTGTGTCGGTGCTAGCGGGTAGGGTGGGCTGAAGGGTGAAAGGTCTGGGGTTGAGAAGGGCATGTCGTGAAGATGGGTTGGGATGAGATTTGTACAAAAGAAGAATTTCGAGAAAAGATTTATCCCGTCTGCCATACAGTAGCTCTACGACTTCGTTCCCCGACCAAAGAAAAAACAAAAGTACGCACCGAGCTCCAAAAGAAAAAATGTGTCTGCCTTCAAAAGCCAAAATCTCTTTCCCCCGAAGTAGCGAACCAAACCCCTCTTCAAAGTCCCTTACCCCCTCTCCAACGCCTTTCCCAACCACTCGCACCACTCGCAACCTTCTCCCAAAACAAAAAAACCTCCGTATCGCACTCAGCAATCCCCCCTTCCCCCTTCCCCCTCCCCTTCCCCTTCCCCTTCCCCTTCCCCTTCCCCGTCCGCTTCGCTCCACATCTTCAACCAATCTCTTCAGCCAGAAAACGCATTTTAAATAGCTGGGCGAGCCTTTCTTTGATGTGTTTTTGGGTGGGGGGGTTGGAATGGGAAGGGAAGGGTTGTGTGGAAGGGAATGGGGAGGGTTGTGTGAAAGTAAAAGGGGGTGGTGGAAATTGCGATGTGAATGGGATAGGATGAGAGAGAGAGAGAGGGTGAGTGGGAAAGAAGGGGGGGGGTGTGGGAGAATGTGGGGGAATGAATGTTGCTGGTTGGGTGGGAAGGGGTGGGAATGAGTTCGGGGTTCTGCAATGATGGAATTTTTTTCTGTGTAACTTGAATTTTTATAATATGTAAAACGAAAGGATTATTCCCATCCTAAATTAAATTAAAGCTTTCAGAGCTAGAATACGTCTTTCGAAGATGATAACCAAGACTTGAGATGTGTGATTTTTACGTCTCTTGATACGATATTCTTTTTTTTTTCTCGTTCAAGTCATTATTGCATGGTCTTTACTTTCTTTAGTCTCCTTCTTTCGGGCCAGTTGCAAATCGTTCAGTCCCATGTATTGCCTTTTTTCATCTCTCACTGTCTCAATGCTGTAATCCTCAACCCCCAACCCCACTTTTCAGAGCGAAAACACTCACTTGACGATTTTCCAGTTAGAAATTCTTTCACTTCGATCTGAATTCTTTTTGACTGTGTTTGTGCCGGTTGAGGGGTGAACTTTGTATGGCTTGATTGGCGGAAGGGACGTCGACGTGGGGGATTTAGGATTTGTGGGAATTTTTAGAGCGAGGAGACTGAGGGTTAGGGTTAAGGGGAACGGAAAATTGAAGAAAGGAGGATAGTTGAGAGGATTTGGGGTGGTTTGTGTGGGTCTGAAATGGTAGATGAAGTGATGTTGTGACGAGGGTTCTAATTGTCAATCTGAGAGGGCTTCGGAGGGTTTTTAACCTGAGACGTACGGTTTTTAACACTGAATCATTAACTGTTGTTGAAGCCAACCCTACCCTACCAAGGCTTGATTACGCCAATTCAAATGGCGGTTTCATTGGTTAGTTGAGCTTGCCACATTGTAGTAAGTCTGAGAAAGAATTTCAGTTTTAGTCAGTCTGTATAAGGTGCCCCAACTCCTTATTCGTAGCAAGACCGTTTGACTGGTAGTGTAGCAAGTAGTCAAGTATTTAATCGATCATAATTGGGGGTTAAATAATATCAACTGTAGCCTTCGATCATATCCGTCGGTCTCATCTCGCTGTCGTTTTGGTCATAATCGAAGTGACGTCTGAGCTCGTCGCAGTGTCGCAAAATCATACTCTATATACCGTTGACTTATCGACTGCCCTGAACCGAAAATGAGGTAGTTGAAAGCAAAAAGACTGATCGGCTTGGTCTGCAAGACTAGGCATTCACTCGGAGCTGTGGCCACTGAAAGTCGTGACAGTAGTCGCTTTCGCTTGAATTGTATTCGTTATGATAGCCTCGACCTCTGTGACGGCGACTTTCAGGAACTATAACAAGCAGACGCTGACTAATGTTTTGCTATTGATCAAAAACTTCGACTGATGTATATTACGCCCTAGGCGCAATAGATGTAGGCCGAGGAAACAATAGTATAGATAGATAGTAGACATTGAAAACCTTTCCGAAGATGTTTTCTTCTTTAGCCACACGGCAGCGAGGTAGGCCGAGCATCATCAGACTGACATGGCACAAGTTTGTGTATGCCGTGCGGTCAACGGGGAGAGTCATCATTGTCTGCGAGAAGTTGAAGGTCCTGAATGGAATCAAGTGGTTTCAGACCGGCGTCTTCATTTCCACCAGCCTCGTCCGAATCCACGCTGCAAAAGCAGAAAACAAGTGGCCATCTGCATGCCTTTCGCAAAAAGCGAGAAGCTCCCCATACCGCCCCCTCGCATCTCCGCCTGTAGCTTGAAGTACCTTAGCCAAATCTACCGGGCACAGATACGGAGGTTGCCTTGCGTCTTCTGCAAGCGAGCCGCTGCCCTGCATGGAGCAGGCGTAGTAGACGCAGTGGTCTATGCCGAAGCAGTGGCCTAGCTCGTGGGATGCGGTGCGGCAGACGCGGCTTAGCCAAAGGGATGGAGATGAGGAGGATGGTGCGGGGAGAGTGTTATGGGCGGATAGGGCGGCTTGGTAGGGGGAAAGGGAGAGTTGGAGAGTAAGGTTTGTTGTGAAAGAGGACAGTAAGGATGGCTGATTGCAATCAGAATTCTGTGCTTTAGCTTTCCTCCTTGGCCTCGCAGTTGATGCAGATTCCTCGTCACAGCATGACTGCATATATGCATTGCAGTGTGACGCAGGCCAAGAGTGCTCTCGCTCCACATTGTGTTTCTCATCCAGCTCAGGATCGTATCTGGCAGTAGAGATAACCGCCACGCGGCTACCTCCATATGCGCGACCACACACAAACTCATCCTCGTCATCCTCGTACAGGTCATGGTTCACAAGCAGAAGAAGTGCGTATGCGTCATCTGGGAGCATACTAATCGCGGCATCAAGGAGATCGTTCAGATTAAGCTGGCAAGGAAATGCAGCGTTCGCAGTGGGACGTATGCGTATGCGGGTACAATTTGAGAAGGTATTGAGGCCAATGAAGCGGGGTTCTGCTAAACTTTTCTTTGCTTTGGATGACTTGAACTTACCGTTATTCCATGCAGTGAACGAAAGCTTTGGAGGTGGCAGCAGCTTGACAGGCATTCCGTGGTAAAAGGCTGCTAAATAATCTTTGACATCTTCTACGCATGGCACTCCGACTGATTGGATTTTCTCAAAATTCTTCCTAGAATCTGGAGTTCCTTGAAGTGTGGGAGGTAATCGAGATTGTGCCTTGAAACTCCCACAACTCTCCTCCTTCGGACGGCTCAACTTGCAGAGGTGTTCCACATCAGGCGTCACGTCTGGAGAGGCAGCCACATAAACAGTGTTCCTCTCGGACGTCACTTTATTGCGTTCCTTCTCGCGTACCCACGAGCGTAAACTCTGAGGGAGGTAACTCGGATCCAACGAGAGGTCGTCGCCGGGCAGGACGAGGAGGGCGGGAAAGGACGCTGGTGGGGGGGTAGCCGCTTTCAAGTCGGCATCTCTCTTTCTCTTCCCTTGCAGACTTGCAATTGTCCCTTGACGCGTGGTAGCAGCTGCTCGCTGTTCCTCTGTAGGTCTGCGGTAGCCTACTTGGGCGGCATTGGACGAGGATTCCAGTTTTAGCACTGTGTGCTTGCAGATGCTACCGCTTTGACTCTCCATCGTCCATTCCTCCGGCGCGGTGTAGTTGTACTACCTGCCAGGACTCCAAGGTTCTAGATCTTCACTTGACAGCTTTGGCCCTATATAAGTCGCGTGTAGCAAGCCCCGACAGATGCAATCCGAGACTGTGGTGCCGATTTGTTGGAGATTAATGTACTAATGTTTTTGTGGATGCAAACAAATGCAAATATTGGCTCGGTGATCGACCTCTCTAGTGTTAGTAATCATGAACTACGGGACACCAGAAGAGACGCGCTGCGATGAAGCTACGTTGCAGGTCAACTCCATCGCATCGGTAACGGCGGTTTGGGTCACACTGCAAGAAGAAAGTATCGTGAATAAAACGGGATTGCTTAATTATGCTATGTTATCCCTAATATGCAAAGCTCAACCAATTCCTTGAACATCCCGGGGGTATTTCACAAAAGCAAGCGGTTTAAACCGCAGATTTCTCATTAATCGAATGGCTGACCTCTTCGGCCGGTGGCGTAGACCCAATGTGGCCGTGCGTCAAGTCCACACCCTTGTGAGTAAGACCCATGTCTTCGGCGAAGGTTGAGTGGGGTACCCATCTGGCGGATGTGCGCGGTGTGCTCTCCTCCAACATCTTGTCGATCTGTTCGAGCGAGAGACCCTTGGTCTCTGGAACAAGGAAGTAGGCAAAGGTCAAGGAGATGCAGCAGAGTGCGCCCCACATGAAGAAGACTTTGGCACCAAGGTTGGCATCGTGCTTCTCGACTCCGACGAGGTAGGGAGTGATGACAGCAATGATCTGATAGAACCAGTTAATACAATACAGTGTAAAATTCAATCGGAAGAAAGAACTTACGCAGTTCCAGAACCAATTGGAAGCGGTGGAGAGACCAACACCACGCGAGCGGATGGGAAGGGGGAAAACCTCGCCAACGATAACCCATGCGGCAGGACCCCAGGTGGTAGCGAAGAAGAAGATGTTGATACAAATAAATGCGATCATAGCGGAGACGGCAGGGTGGTTGTTCTTCTCGGGCTTGCCGGCGGTGACACCAATAATACCGACGATGAACTGACTAACGATCATACCCATGGCACCGAAGATAAGAATCGTGCGCCGACCCAGTCTCTCAATGATGTAGAACGATATAGGTGTGGAGCAGACGTTAACAAGGGTGGTGACGAGAGAGATTAGGAACGGGTTCGAGATTGTACCGAGTGATTGGAAGAACACCGTTCCGAAGTAGAAGATGAAGTTAATACCGGTCAACTGTTGCATCATTTGCATGAGTATACCGAGGATTGAACGACGGACGTTGCTGCTGCCGTTGGTGAGGGATCCCTTGAAGCAATTGGTCCAGCCGCCAATGTAGTTGGTCTGTGGAATAACCGACATTTCGTACTCGTGGTTGGCAATGATTTCGGCCAACTCATCTTGGATGTATTCGGAGTCGATTGGCTGTCCGCGCACGTTGGCAAGAGCCTTGGCGGCCTTCTCGAGCTTGCCCTTCTTGACAAAGTAACGAGGTGATTCGGGAAGGATGAAGAGACCGGTACCCAAGATGATAGCCCATAAGAATTGAATGGCGACGGGAATACGGTAGGAGCCAGTATCGTCACGGTTCTGAGTGGCGTAGACGACGCAGTTGGCGAGTAGGATACCAATGGTGATGCAAAATTGGTAGCCAGCCACGAGTGCTCCACGGACCTTCTTGGGCGCAATTTCTGACATGTAGAGAATGATGATGGCGGAGATGAAACCAACACCACCACCAGCGATGAGGCGACCAACGGTCATCAGAGCAAGTCCAGTGGAGGCCGTCTCGAGGATACAGCCAATGGAGAAGATGAAGCAGCCCATGATAATGGTCAAGCGACGACCAATGAAGTCGGCAACATCACCAGCAATGATTGCCCCAAAGAAGGTACCGGCAGACAGAATGGAGGTAGTCAAAGACTGGTCGCGGGCGGTCAAGTGGAAGGTCTTCTTGTAGGCTTTGTAGGCGTCTGAACCAGTGTCGGGGTAGACGACGTTGGGATAGGCCATACCGGTGTACTGGCGAATGAAGTACGGCATCCCGAGGACACCTCCCATCCATCCAGTGTCATAACCGAAGAAAATCCCCCCAAAGGCAGCAAAGGCGCACATCAGGTAAGCCTTGACCGTGACGGGGGCCTCGATACGCGAGGTATCGGCCGTCCCCGTGATCACAACAGCTCCTCCAGGCATGGCGGCGGTGGTTGTTGTTGTTATGTGGTTAGTTGAAGAGGGAGGAAGCTAAGGGGGTCGAGATGCACACTCCGGAGACACTCGCGGAGAGGGCAGAGATTAGTTCCGGTGGATCAAGGATGAGAGGTAAGAAGAAAGATGGAAAGAGAGAATGGGGGGCAGGGAATCTTATAGCAGAGAGTGAGTGGATTCAATAAGCATCGATTCACTGCGTTTGGATGTTACCTTGCAGTGGGTTAGTAGTAGTGTTGTGCCGAAAACAAACATGACCCCATCAACCCCCTCGGGGTAAATTGTACGGCGGGGGACCGGGGGTCCCAGGGGGGGGTGGGGGGGGGTGGTCACCAGTGCAACACCTACTCCGTACTTTACACAGACAAGGAGTCTGTGACACAGCAGCTGAGTGCGGGGCATGTCCGCATGCGGCTACTCTGTCCCTCTCCGCACCAATTGCGGCCCAGAGGATCCCGGCAGACGCAGTAGCGGGGTCGAAAGGAAACGGCTGCTCATTACGATTGGCTGGTTGACGCTGCGACCGAGGTGATGACAGGTGAAGATCTCGATGCCGTTCTCGAGCAATCCGGGGTTGCACAACAGCATTCACTTTGAAAACTTCCAGTACCACACACCTCCTGCTGCAGCACCGCAGTACGTCGTAAGTGTTAACGATGATCAGCCTACCTTCCTCTCTTCTCTACCTACTCTAGCAATTTCTTTGAACAGTACTCCGTACTCTAAGCAAATCATAGGTCAATGTTGCGCCGCAGCTACCTGCCTATCCTTGGTTAAACGAGGTTACATTCTCGTATGAAGCGGTTTGGGTTGCATTCTCGGCAGAAATTGACCACAATTCTCAGGCCACACCTACCGGGGCCCCTCCCTCCGTATGCACCTAACTACACCTGAGGTAGATGAACCCCTACCTTAAGGTACCTAAGGTAGGTAGCGGACACTGTATCCCAATCAATCCACCTTCCCTCCGTAGAGTCTAGCCCCAACGTCCTCCATAATCCATTCGATCCTCAATATCGGACTCCATTTCCCAGGTAACTTTGCCGCCCTTGTCTCTCAGCAAGACCACATGGCCGGCGGGGATCCATGAGGCGGTTGCCCCTGACCCACCAAGCCGGAGACATTTGTATGGGTTAGGCTTAACCGGTATTCTAGGCCAAATCGCCGAAGCGAAGTCAAAGTGTCTGCACTGATCCGGCAATACTGTATATAACCATCCAGTCTTATCGCTATGTCGCTATGTCGCTATGTCGCTAGATCGCATGACAGACATCGAGAACAACTCGAGCATTGGTCTGCGAACGGAGTGTTTTCGTTAGGGAGGTAAGGTATCCGTACCTTCCAATGGATTCCGTAAAAGTCAAAGTCACGCGCATTCCTGCCATTTTCGCCGCATGCGCCGCCATTGGATTTTCTGGGGAACATCGGCTCTTCCCGAATCAGGCAAGCTTTTCCAAACCGAGGTATCTAGGTAGTATCTACCTGTAACATGCGTTGTGAGTTATGCCTAAAGTAAATTAGCTTGAATTCGAAGGCTGAGGTAGTCCCGTGACCATGACCGTGACCGTGACCCTGTTTCGATTATCGAATACGAAGCGGCAAGTCATAGAGTATCCCGAGGCCCTGGATTGGCTGTTGCCGCGCCGTGTATAACCTCGGAGACCTTGAACTCGTGATGCGAACGATTACACAGCACGTACTCCGTACATAGTACTTTACTTACTTACTTACTTTTACAGGTTGTGGTGCCTCTCAACTTCTCAAGCTAAGCTGGTCTCCAACACAAACGCTTGATTAATCCTTCCGGCACGAGATCCGCCGACCCTTCACTTTTCATCTCTCAAGCTAAATATCCGGCTATTTTACGCCCAGACGCGGGGTGCAGCAGCTCCAACCTTGATTTTCCATATGTGCACCTTTTACCCGGTTCGATTGGGTGCGAACAATAATATCCAATCGGTGATTCGGGAACTAGAATTTCGAGCGAATACCAACGTACGACTGCCGATTGCCGTGCTTCTGGTGCTCCTACTGTGTCCACCATGATCTGGGCCTCATGTCTTATGTCAAAGTCGGGATTCCTTACTACCTACTGCACTTTCCAGCCTTGAAGTCGCGTGGCTGCCAGCATCAGAATTGCGACACTCCGCGCCGGTGGGTCCCGTCAACATCTCACATACAGATCTGGACCCTCTCGGGACCTGGCATGAGACGTTAGGGCTCCCAGGCATTCGCCACCGGTCTTCCGACCTATATATTACACTTGGTGTTTTGTATCTCGTAAACTGCCTTTGGCCTCTCACGTCAGCCATGGGAGTGGCAACACACCCATGGTCATCGAACATCCTTGGACCGAGCAACACACCATGGAGCAAGAGATTTCTGTAAGCTGTGGGTCCAGACCAGGTTCTGGGAATTGAGCAGTTGTGATATGATTACGACATGCTCTTCTCGACATGCTTACTTTGACCGCTCATTTCCCCACTCTTGGAATACGACCATCAGCGCCGGAATAATCTGCCTTACCCTGTGCACTCTTGATGGCCCTGCATGAATATCGACCTGCAGCTGGACCGGGCCATCGTGGTTGTAATCAGAATTCAAACTTCGTGTCTCCCTGGCACTGCCAAATGAACCCCGTCTTGATATCTATATCCGATATTATACCCAGCTGATCCGCATTCTGCATTCCTCGTTTCCTTTTCCAGCCTCTTCTTGTCTTGTTCTCGTTGGCTCCCTACCATTCCAAGCAATGCTTTCAGACAAAATACAGAAGTCGAGCTACTAACTGCGAGCGTGCTCGATTCTCCCTATCCCTCACATCCAGAGTCTTCCAATGACATTCTGAAGGTTTAAAACGGTACGGGAGATACTGATATCGTTTGGTCTTGCTCTCAAAGTCTCCAGTTGCCTAATCCTCTTAACTCGGTTTCGCTCACAATATTCTACTTAACAAATCCGGGTACAGCATCAGGTCTAGCGTACAAGATGCTGAAGACTAATCTTGAAATGTTCTTGCCAGAGGGTGGGTACCGCGTGACTCGTCATGCAACCTGCTGTAAGCACATGTATTCATCGACTTAACGCCCGCCCTTTCCAGGCGTAAGTGGCCTTTCCAAAACCGTAATCCCTCGTCGTCAAACATCAGCATAGCGGCTACAATACAGTCAAAGCTGCCTATAACGGAGGTGGCAAATCGGCTCCTCCGTTCCGTAATATAGAGACTATCCGTTATAGATATTTATTATATGAGCACCCCTATATGGGCCCTACCAAATCTACGGAGTACGAGGCCCCTCTCAAAATTCTCCCGCACCCCTGCAACACACTCAAATTGCTTTGACTTGTAAAAATCATAACGCTTTCGAATATTCTCTGAAAATTACAAAATTTACACTTATAATTGAGCAACTTCTTGATCGCATCAAAAACAAAAATCTACTATAGCGTTTGCTGTTGTGCAGAAAACCATCGACTGTCGAATTTTTGATGTTCGCTTAGTAACTCGTATTCTACAGCAGCCTAGCTTATAGAATAGTTGGAGCAGATTTACCTTGGATTCACCAAGTAGCTGACTGTTGCTCGATTATCTATCCGGTCTCCAGCAAACCTGAACAAGATCACGACTGAAGGTACATACATATACCTCTATATAGCCGCTATCTAGGGTATGAGGTCTTCTAGTATGCGAAAATTAGCAGACAAGGCTGACGATTTTCAGTAGTATTTACCGTCCGCGCCTTGAATGCCCACAGTACTGTCCTGACAAACTTCAACGATTCGAACGGGGCTCTACATTGATCCCTTTCGTGATGAATACGGAGGAAGAGCCTCTCCTTGAAACCAACCCTTCTCTCCAAAGATATTACGCTAGCTTCGAGTCGAGGATTGGCTATCGACTATTTTTGGGCGGCACAAGGCACTTTGGGTACTATCAGCCGGGTACAAAGTGGCCTTTCCCTATCAATGGCGCACTCAGAAGGATGGAAGATCATCTGTTCGATTCTCTCAAGCTTCAGCCTCACGCTGAGGTGCTAGACGCTGGATGTGGTGTTGGTCATGTCGCTATGTACTTGGCTCGCAAGGGTTTGCACGTCCACGGTATTGATGTTGTGACCAAACACATCAAGTGGGCACGGCAAGAGATTCAGGCGCATGAACTTGAAAAGGCTGTCACTGTCAGTTTGATGGATTACCATGACCTGAACGGCTTGGCCGACGAATCTTTTGACGGTGTCTATACAATGGAGACTTTGGTTCATGCAACAGATCCCGAAAAAGCATTGGGAGAATTCTTTCGCGTGATCAAGCCGGGGGGTTCAATCGCCTTGTACGAATACGATCATCCAGACTTTGACAATCTTCCCAAAGACTTTCCAAAAGATCTTTATGAGTCAATGAAGCAGATCAATAGAGAAGCATCGATGCCAGCGAATGAGTGTTTCTTATACGGGGCTCTGCAGCGCATGCTCGAAAAACAAGGCTTTCAAAATGTCGTTGTGAAAGATCTGTCGGAAAACATCAAACCCATGATGCGGCTGTTCTTTCTTGTGGGATACATACCGTACCTCATTATATGTCTTTTGGGACTTCAAGCTTGGTTCGTGAATACTCAGGCAGGGGTACAGGGCTACCGTGTTCTTAAAAGGGGTCTCTGGAGATACGTTGCTGTAACGGCCACAAAGCCTTCGAACCGAGTCCCGAGCAACAGCGGGCCTCGCGAAAGGAGGGTTGGATAAGAAGTTGGAAAAGCCTTGTCCCGTATATATGGCATGTTCTATGGTCTAGGAAGAGAATGTGACTAGTGCGGCCGAGCGCCATGCGGCAAACATGGCACATAGGAGTGACTCCTGGTATAGCTCCAACCTGCTTGGCCATGTTGGTCGCTAGAAAATAGCATCAATACACGGTTTCATGAGCCTTTGCGATGGTTGCATAGAAACCAACCGCAAGTATTTTGCAGAATCTTAGCAATCAGGCTTGTGCATTCAGGCTTCATCAGATGTATTGCCTCGGAACGAATGATGGAACCTTTTTCGCATCTTACACATGGAAACCAAACATGTGGAACACATTTGCATACTTGGGATTCCGAGCAGAAGACTCAGTAATACATTACATTGGTGCTACAGTAAGTAGTCCAGACCGAGCCGGTGACTGAAAATCGATCCGAAATGTCGCCCAAGCCCTCAAGTCCAACACAGTCGTAGACAGACATTCATTTCCACCTCGTTGTCGCCATCTATATGCCTCTCTAAAAAAAAGCCTTCTGCTAAAGTCTGCTTTAGTCCTCTGTGCCAGAACGTTTTATTCCAATGATGCTCGGCAAAATTGAGAAAACTGTACAATGATGGCACGAGGGGCGGCGGGGCTATAAATGTTGTCTAGGTAGGCAGCCAGGCCAAATGGCGTGAGACTTACTGATTAATACGGTAAAGTGGGTCTGTCTACATCTCAATTACGAAAATGGCACGTGACGGCTCCAGGGGCCACATGCATGTCCAGCCAGTGGTCTCACCGACAAGACTACGCATACGGCCGGCCTACATATAAAAGCATCCCCATCCCTCAAGAACCGCGTCCTCTATCCTTTCCCGCTTCGGCGTCCTAAAGCCTCTCATCCCAATCCCAGACCAAATCAATCGTCCACAATGCCTCTCTCACATTCTCCCTTGCAGACAACTACGGGTAAATCAAAGCATCATCCTGCAGACAACCCCCCAACATTTCCCGATTACTTACCCTTCCCTGCCCCTCTCAGCTACGTCCTTCTCGTCGCCACATCCTCCACCCTGATCTCCGTCGTCCACACAACCATCGCCTAATTGACATCCTTTTTCTCTTGACTTCTTTGTCCTCCCTTGAACATCACTGCGTCTGAGCACTCACACCCTCAAGCAGCCGTAATAGAGGGTGTTGCGAATCTTGCATCCCCTACCACCGTGCATAATGCGAGGAATGCTGCGGCATCGGTCCCTACATTATCCCGGTTATATAGAATTCCCGGTCTCGTGTACGGACGATGAAACTCTGCATCAATCTGCCCCAAATCCTGAATACATAACCCCACGGAGACGAAGCCCGAATAATCTTTGCCTCGCCTCGCCTCACAGGAACGACCATATCCAATCGGAATGGGCTTTCCCATCCTCTGTATAAAGGCCACATTACGAGACATACTAGCCAAGATGGGGCAAAAACCCTTGCCAGTTCACCGTCGCATATGCACTCGCAGGCAGTGACCTCAGCTCGATGATATCTGCAATAAGGATATATGTGCGGGCATGACAATAGAAAAACCCGACAAGGTACATGGGTATTATGATTTTCAAGGGAACGTAAAGCAGAGGGTCCTTCCCGACTGAGTTGTTTCTGACGCAATCAAGCACACCGTTCAGTCTCTTTCCCATGTGTCTGCTCCTCGTCGAATTTTCGGGCCGAAAACCACTCTCTTGGCATTTGATCCGGGAGATCTTTGACGTGGAATATTGTCGAAATCTTTGCCATAACGCAGGGTAGGTGCCCCCTAGCCCGGCAAAGATCGTAAGGATGAAAAGTGTTGCCATCATTGTTACGCATGCCCCACGCCAAAGCAGTTGCTCCGTCCGGGTGGGAAAGCTGTAGTTCCAGCCCACGAAGAGCACAGAAAAATAGCCGCTTGTAAGAGTCATGCATATATACAGCGATTTTTTTGATATCTCTTTCTGTAGAGAGTCCGCAATGCGATCGATAGGTTTTACGTCCGATCCAAAAGTAAGACGCATATTTCGGAGGATGTTAACGAAATTTGCCCAGCACCTGGACCACCACCATTCGTTGCGACTGACAAAGTCTAGTGGAGTGCTCTTCCATCCATCAGACGTTTGGCCTTCAGCTTGTAGTATGTCGTTGATACTGATGTCACTCTCGAGGACTTCCGCTAATACAGCGTCGGCAGGCTTGTGCCACCAACAGAAAGCAGTCCCAAGACTGCACAGGATGAATGACACCGTCGTCAATTCCGCGGTGGTCACCACCAGCTGCTGTGCCCACCGACCGATGACACTGATTAGAAACCATGTTATCTGGCAGAGGGTGATAGTTCGAAGAAGACCGTCGACTTTGTTCTTGTCCTCAATCACTCGATGGTCAAGTATGGGCAGCTTCAGATACCGTCTAGAGACCAGATAGTGGAGCTGTTTGGCGTCTATAGGGAATGGCAGTTGATCTCTTGTGTGGAGTATGAAACCACCCATGTCCGCGAAGAATGCCTCTTTCATGGTCCATCTCTCCTCGGCACAGCTGTTCCCTATCGATGTTCCCTCGGTAGACTTATTCCCGATCAATTTGAACTTGTACCATCTGTCCTTGGCTGGTCTGTTTCCGAAGCCGGACGAATTGAAGTCTTGTATAGACTGGCGAGCTGATAGCCACTGGCTAAACGCAATCTCAAAGATCAATTCGGGGCACAGGATGCCTAGGGCGGTCAGGGACGATTTGCGCCACAGTATTTGCATTCTAGACTCCTTCGGCCCCGGCATGTTCATACACAGCATGGACCAGGAGCACAAGAACATGGTAATGCCGCAGCTCCAAAGGATATCCAATGTTCCCCTTCCGTCCGGTTGAGAGGTCCATCCTTGCTTGAGATTCGCATTTTGGGTATTGCTCTTCCCTGAGACCGTAGTATTGGAATCGAGCGCGATCACGCTCTGTGTCGAAACGATGAGATGGATGTACAGAATTGCAAATTTAGACATCAGCCGAAAAGGCATATTACAGTTAGAAAGCAGTAGCAGGCACGGCAGCGTAGGAGAACAGATCAGAGTACTGTAATTTTCGATACAAGCAAAGCAAGACGCTGAATAAAGCCCCGAGAACCATGGCACAGAGACAATTATTTATCATTGGCGCTGTTTGCGCAACCACTTCAATGTCATCAACTGTAGGCATTGTCGCCAGCCTATGAGAAGCTCAATTGCAGGATCTGAAACATCCATTTTTGTCAACCAATGAAGAAGAGATATGCTGCAGCCTACGGACGACACACATTGGCTACACGCACCTTGTACATCCCTTCCCCCAAATAAGGCGCAGCCAAAAACGTATCACAAAATGCAACTCCAAAGCGTCCCGTCTGCTTCAGATGTGAGCCGAATGAGGAAGTGGGCGCTTAATCTCGTCATTGACGGTCAAAGATGTTCGGTCACTATAGAAATCCCTTCGTTTTGTAGGCTCTACGTTTCAAAGAGAGCAAATCATTCATGACTTGATACATTCATGCGTTGAGATGCACGATTCGATTCACAAGAACTGAACGTGAGGCTGCTTGGGTGAAAGTATACAACAATATAGAGGACTACAAAAATCTTCTTCCCCTTCCACTTCTAGCTGCCAAGCTGAGCAGGCGCCGCTCTAACCTGAGCCGAGCCTGAGCATGCCCCGAGCAGGGCTGAGCACTGACCAGCCAAACGAGGAAGTTGGCATGTTCCCGCGTCGAGGCGCCCGGAGATCCGGTTCCGCGCCCCCGGAAACTGGCGAAAGCGCAGTTACAATTGTCCGCCACCGCCACCGCCGCCGCTTTTAAGAAAAGATAATCCGTAAACAACGGTGGATTGATTGGCTGGCAATGCTGAGAATCTCATGTGTGATGGGTTTCAAAGCGACAAGTTTGATGGTGAAAGTACGGAAGTACCGAGGAACCTATCGATTTCCTATGCTCATGAGATTGTTGTTTTGGAGATTGTTGCGCTTACCTGTAAGGCATTGAGTAACAATTCCATTCATACACGCGTGTTTGAAATATGATCACACCGTGAGGCAGAGTGTCTCAGGACAAGGATCACCAATTCCAGAACCCATGTTGCTGAGGTCTTTTGAGAGGATGAGCTTCGGTATTGCTATAGGTGTCATCAGTTAACTGTTTCACTTATCAACCTAATCCAAGTACTTACAACACGTATTCATCCAAGCTAATGACATCCGGCGTGCTAAAAATCAAGTAAAAGTACTTGAGGGTCTCTGCAGTCCAGAAACTCTCCATCCGGTCGGATTTGGGAGCATCCTCAGTAGTCACATCGTCGAGCGCTGCGTTGGCAATCTCAGTCCGCGTGTACTTTTCGATAGCCTCAAACATTCTCCAAGCCTTATCTTGCAGAGATGTATCACCCGTGATGCGATAGAGAATAAATATTGATTCAATGGCTTCTGGTCTTTTGTGATAATTAGTATTGGTAAGCGCGACCAAAGTGACCATGTGATTCGTATCAGGCTTACCTTAGGATATAACGTCGGTCACCAATGTCTGTAAACCCAGGTTGCAATCGCTTGCTGGAAATGTACTCTTGCGCGACACCTTGGGAACCGCCTTGGGAATCGCCTTGGCGGCGTAAAATCCCTTCGTGCCATTCCGTCTCGTTCCATTCATGACCCATCGCGCTTGGTATCATGTGGAACGTTTCAGGCATTATTCCCGTTGGCATTGCTTCGTACGCCCATATGCAGCCATCAACCAGCTTCCGAGCGAGATCCAGCTCGTCTCGCTCGAATATTTTGGCACCTATGCCTACCATGCCCCCCGCGAAGCAGACAAGGTGTTGACCTTGGGGGTCCAAATCAAAGCTGCCATCATTTGTTCTTCCATTGACAGGTAAGAGAACGTCTAGGTTATGTTGATTCAAAGGACGGATCATGAGTTTCTTCTTTACTACATCAATTGAATCCTCGTACATCTTGCGGTATTGATTTTCGAGCCCCCCCAGCATCATGTACTGTTTTGGTAGGTACTCGTAGGTCGAGTCTGACATGGCGCCAATTGAAAAGGTGTTGTCACCGACAAATGACAAGTCTCTGGCATTGACGGAGAGTGGCCACATTCCGGGCAGTTTGGTAAGATTTTGCTGTAGATCAAGCTGGTCTGAAATCCGTTGAATAGCGTCGAAATACTTTGGATCTTTCGATAGTTGGGAGAGCCGTGTGAACTCGAGGGAAAGAGATCCGATCTCAGCAAGAAGAACCCATTCATGGGCCTCCTGAGATTGTCCTTGGGCTGCCCTGAGGAGTATCAGTAACCAAGTCTGAATACTGGATACCTGTAAGCTTACGATTCCCACTTCCAGCGCGTTATTGGCATCCTATTTGGCGTGTCGAAAGCAACATAGAGCATTTCCCCGAGTTCAATTGCTTTGTGCAGAAGGACCGAATTGCCGCTTAAATCATACGCGCTGAGAAACCCTCCGAGGTACCTGATAGTGGTCTCGAAAACGTTGATCTCGTCTTCCGAGGATTTGGTAAAATTAATGTCGACAATGGCAGATACGGCCTCATCAAACTCTTTATGCAAGCCCATGATCCATAGCGTATCCAATGTATCGACAAGAGTTGCTGCCCAACCTCCGAATGTATTCCGATTTCCTTTGGATATAGGCGACACCTCGTCCTTTAGCCACGCATGTTGTCTATATCCTTCCCACACGTGTTCCAAGGTTTCCTGAACCGCTCGGAGCCTCGTTTTTCTTATAAGATCTCCCTCTCTTGACGTATCGTCCGCCCTAAATTGGTGCTGTATCCGTGGAATCTTTACAGGTTTGCCCGTTGGAAGAGGAATCACCGAGGTCACGGGATACCTGTGAGGTACTTCATCCCACCGGAATCGCTGTTCTGTGGGGCTTGAAGTCGGTTCGGGTAACGAGCCGGTGTCTGTAGGTGGGCTGCTGGCCTTTGAACCAGGATTTAGAGTTAAAGGGAACCATTTATCGAACAGATAATAGGAGATGATAAGGCAGGCTGCAATGGACAAGGCCGACGACCAGCGTCTTCCTAGAACGCGCATCGAGTTCGATCAAGTGGTTCGGGGTACTCCCTCAAAGGGACTTTCAAGACTGAATGAAAGTGGGGATTATCTTGGATAATATCTAGGCATGGAAGCGAATGAGAAACGAAGGAAATGCATATCAGCGTTTGCGCCAACGAGGCTGGCAGCCTCGAGGACTTTGTTGATCCTCCAATGCTCGGAAGGGGATGCAGGCACAGCAAGGTACATGCAAAATAAAAGCGGCACTGGATCCAGAGCGCCTGCATATCCACTTATGGCAGGCTCGGCAAATGGAAAGCCTCGCGGGTGTGGTTGGGGAAGTTTTATTAATCCCGTAGAACACCGGAAAATCAAAGATGTTTGAACATGGCATGCTCCTCATTAGGCACAGTCACCCTACTCCCAGCTACTCTTATCAAACCGTGTGGAACGTACTATCATGAGGCTCTACCAGCGCTGCTTTTCCATAGACCAAATGCACCGGACCAACACTGAATGCAAAGCAAGCTGCTGCATTCAGCTGCAGCCGTGAAACAATTCAAGCGTCGTAATGTAGAGGTGAGCCAATCACTGACAGTCAACGGCGATCCTGCAAGGCTGCTCTGCTACGCCGGAATATCCTTGAACGTGATTGTTCTCTGGATAAGAATATTCGTTGCAATGCCCCTGATAGCCAGACTTCTTTCTTGGGTCTTTTCGCCCTCTTCAATTCCTGCCTCCAGCATGCTCTGTATTTCAATGAGGCTCGTGATGGCACTGGCAACCACTTGGGAGTCTTCCATGCTTTTGTCCGTAGCCTTGCTATTTCTGTTATTTTCACAAGCTTCGACCCTTTGCTACTATCCTAATGGCGATCTGAACGATGATCTCGCGTGCAACCCCTCCGCTGCCGTCAGTGCCTGCTGTCAACGGAACTGGACATGTTTATCGAATGGTGTTTGTGGTTTGACCAATAGTACGGGCGGCACAAATTATGGGAGGCATTCCTGTACCGACAAGAGTTGGAACTCGCCCGCATGTCCTCAATTCTGCTTGTCGGGTTAGCTTGAATGCGTTGGTCAGTTGCGGTTAGACATACTGACGTTCTTGTAGTAAATCGTGCTGGTGGTGCAACTGTTTACAACTGTACTTACGCCGACAATTGGTGCTGCGACTCAGGTCTTGTCTATGGAGGTTGTTGCTCAAATCCAAGCAACTTCCTCAACATTGGTGCCGGAAAGATTGTGACCCAAGTGGGAGCGGCGCCTGTCACCTCTTCAACGACGGTCTCGACCCAAACGTCTGCATCTATAACATCACAGTCATCATCATCATCATCATCGCCTCCTAATACCCCCTCATCTTCCAGTGCAAACAGTACTACCGCCACGCAAAGTGGATCCGGACAAACTAGTACGTCCGGCCAAGTAAATAGTGGCACACCACCGTCCAGCAACCTGGGTGTCAAAGTAGGTGCTGGCGTTGGGATCCCGGCCGGAATTGCTCTCGTCGGCGCCCTGATTTACATCGTCTACCTCACAAGGCGAAACAAGCGAAACCAGCAACTTTTGAATGAGCTTGCAGGTAGTCAAGGCCAGCCTGGGGAAGACGAGTCGCGAGCTGGACCACCATTATCGTTTTATTCGGCGACGGTTGCACCAAGCGAAATGGCGGAAAGTAATGTTCAGCTGGGCGAGGCAACGGGCGCGGAATTACCTGTGATAAGGCATTGAACGGCCGCCGGGACGTTAGATTGCTGTCTGAACGGCGGTTTTATCAGTCTAGTCAAGATAGTAATTTATATATAACGGCATAGCATAACCAGGAGTCGAAAAATCTTACTCGCATCATGCCCTGTTCATTCCCATTCATTCTCCCTCGCGCCCTAGCGTAACCACAACGACCTGAACAAGAACACTCACTACAAAGCGAAAACCATCAGGAGGAACGAGATGAGAAAGAACCGAATAACTAGACAAGGCTCAGAAAAATACAAGATTCCCTCCGTAATCGTTCACTTCACCAACAAGGAAACGAAAAGTTAACAAACAACAGTCTCGACATCCCAACAAATACTTACTTATATATCTTATACCCCACCCCCCACAGCCAACCAACAACCACCACCACCACCTCCTCTTCAGACTTCCGACCACTACTATCTTCCCGCAAACCACGTGCAACTATCAAAGACCCTAAAACCACAAACAACCCCATCCCCCGCACCATATTCCGCCAATACCTCTGGCCGATCTATTCAATGCCAAGACATATAGTTCGATTCCGCCTTTTTGTTAAAGGTTGTTGTTATCGCTGGCTAGTACACGTATGGGGGATTTTATTGGAAAGCGGGGGGGGGAAGGTCGGACCCTTCGAGAGACTGCTTTCGATTGGTCCGGAAATCCTCCTGACCAACTTCCTCCGGGACTCTCGGCCTGGCCTCGCTATAAGACCCCTGAGGCCCGCCTTTGGCTTCCCAAGAAGGTCACCGTTATGTGTATGATGAGGGAAGTGAGAGGGGGTAGCTGAAAGATGAGAAAAAGGGTAGAGAGGATGGGAAGGCGGTGGGGGATGGCCTGTCTCCTCAGTCAATATTGTGAGGAAGGCGATTTGCTATCCTCGGACCACAACAGAGTAGATCTATTATTTTATCTACGAACGAAATGTAAGGAATGATGATGACATATTGTCATCTATCGCATAAAACGCTTACATAAATTGAAACTTTCCAAATAATTCGTCACCGAAAAGAGACGGTAACCGAGCTTGTTGGGCTGACAAAAGACGAAGAAAGTTTCTGTTATGTAATCTTAGCAAGGGAAAGAAAATGACTACAAACTTGATCTCGAGGATGCTTGTGGAAAGAAAGAGGACTTGGAACTGGGAAGGTGACTCACTGTGTGATTTAGATGTTTGTGGTAGCTTGGCGTGTCTGGCGAAAGGAGGAGATTAGAGGTCACTGTTGCTTGCTGGGTGTGCCGAAAATGATTCGCCTACAAATTCGAATCGAACATGTTCATGGTCTAGTCAGAAGAACTTCGATTTCAATCACCTTCGACCTTACCCTTCATCCTCAATGCACCCGCTCCAAGACCAGAAAAATGGGTTTCCCATAAGGTCAGTACCGGCTACTCATCTGCTCGCTTATCAAGCCATTCACCACTATGGTCAGGTTGCTTAACCACCTCAGTCTGCTCTGACGTCAGCGCAATACCAGTACGTCTGCTAGCCGTGACGAGCGCTGCTTGGCGGTCTCTTTGCGCGCGCCATGCCAGGGCATCGGCTTTTGGTATGGAGCTTGCGGTTCCGTGGAGCCAATCGAAGAGGCCCATTGTTCCAAAGTTGACGGCTTTGATTGGGTCAAAGGCACGCTCATGATGGAGGTCTGGCGTTCGGGAAGTTTAGTAGGTATTCTGAAGGAAGAGATTGCTGGACTGACCGTGTTTTCCTGGGTCGTTCCAGCGGGAACGATAACCTGTGTGCGAGAGGACAGAGCTGGCGGTGGCGGCCATGAGCCAGATGTATAGAATTAGGAGGTGAGTACCCCAGATGTGGTCCACTCCCACAGCCTCGGAGAGCAGCTGAGTTAGGAGTGGGCCGATGAACGCCTGGGACGAAACAGAGGTTTAGCTTTTGGAAGGGATGAATCAGGTTTTGGACGACCTACAGGACCTAAGTTGAGGAAAATTTGTTCCCAGGGTGAACAGTACCACGCGGCTACTCCTAGCTGAGCTTTAGATTTGTGATGGGCTTTATGGACTCCCTGGAGGCTTTTCTGTATAGCGTCTGCGATCGGAGCAGGCAAGAACTTGTAGTGAATACCCTTGCGAGACTTCTTGGTGTGGGCTATCCAGTGTGGGTAGAAGTAGAAGAAGTCGTTGCATGCATACCAGGCGGTAAACTTTGGATTGTCAGAGTCGTGAGAGCAAGATATCTCAGAAGGCTATCGAAATACCTGAACAGATGGAACATATGATCTTGGTAGGACTAGTACATCATGTGTATCAAGCTTTGTCTGAAGAAGTAACATCCACAGGGTAAGGAGTACGCCGAGGGATATCAACTGGGGTAGACATTAGCTGATTACGAATGCAAAGCAAGACCAATGGCATACCAAATTGAAGCCCACGGTCTTTAAAATTTGTATGAACTGCTTGGCATCATCAAGAGCGCGATATGATGGCTTTTGTAGCTTGTGACTGATATAATCCCTAGTACATTGTCAATAAGTAGCCACTCATAGACGAATAATAGTTGATTGAAGATCGGTCGATTGGACGACTAGCAAAGGAAGCACCAACCTGTGTTTAATCTCATAAATGTGGAATGCATAATCCAGCCAAGAACCAGGAAGAAACCGGCCAACAAAAGAATCCTTTGCCGATTCAAGATATTCTTGAAGTAAGTGTGGTTTCCAGTGGTATAGCTCGTGACGTAATGAGAGCAACGATACTCTGGTATGCAGTCAACAAATGTGAAAGACCGGCTATTAAGAAAGCTCACACGATGTAGGTTGTTACTGAGAGAAAACCAGGCACCACAACGCCACGCCATAGATTATAAGCATCCAATGAAGGAGAATCCAATCTTGCAGCATGAGCAAGATGAGTCCCCTTGAGAGCCTCTCGACAATACACAGAAAGATCCAAGAAGAGAGGCCAATACCCAAGTGCTCCTGACCGTTGTTTGTCAGCAGAAGATCCATCGTAGTGCTGATCCGAGATCCACGTACCATAATTATTGTGGATGAGTAGCAAAACTTGCAAAAGTATAACTAATTCCAGCGTTCACTAGCCGTCCATTGTTTGCAGTAATGTGACTTACGTATAATCTTGACGAGCCCAACTTTTGTCACTATATTCTCTGGTGCCCTCTGTAACCTGAACTTTAATTCCCTCTGTATCTGATCGGCCAAGGCTCCATTGATACCAGGCTCTATATCTGGCCTCGGAGGTTGTTTCACCTCGCCTGCCTCTGGCGAAACGGGCTTTTGCTGTCTTTCGTTCATTTTCTTCCCTTGTATAGATAATCGCAGACGAGTGTTCCCCACGTGCCGTTGGAGAGGGATACTAATAACGTCGAACAGATGCCTTCCAAACGATTATATTCTGGATAAATCTTCTTAAACTAATCTCTTTCAACGCTGGTAATCAATTTCGGATATAAGAAATCAATAGATAAGCATGGATGACCACAGGAACAAATAGTGAAACCACATTTTATCAAAGGACCCGATATCCATAAGTACTTTACAGCCGTATGATTCTGAGGCTCCAGTGGCTTCGCCACCGTACCCAATGCGTCGACCAATAGGTAACTGTCGTTGTAGTTGCCTTGTTTGCCTTATTGCCTTGATCCCTAATCACAACAAATGGTAACGTTCTCCGCGTTGGTTAAAAAGAAAGATAGTAGTGTAAAGAGGAGGTTCAAACCAACAAGCACGCAATGGACTGGAAAGACTTGAATGCCAGCAAGTCCCTCCGAGTCTGTGCAACGTCCAGGGCCAATAGCGATGGCCCGTTTGCCTCCTGAACCGATTTGACAGAACAATTGAATTGCCTTGCCTCAGCCTCTCAGGACCTTAGACGTGTAGGGCTAAGCCCCTTCAGGCTAACCATAATCGCTTAGCCCCTTCGGGTTAGCTCTGCTTACCTTACTTCGCGAGCTCAGTGCAGCACCAGCGTCCGTAGTAAGCAAAGCGCTAACCTGAAGAGGCTTAGCCCCAAACCTCTGAGGTCGTGGTGGTCCAAAATAATCATGGCAGAGCACAAGGGCTATCTGTGCACCTCGAATGGAATAAGTTACGGTCACGGTCCTTTGACAAAGCACACGTCAACATTCGCGACAGTCGACGATGGTCAATTCAATTGAACGATCTTACATCTAAGCTGAGCCGGCACGTAGCTCGGGTCACAGCGAGCCGTAGCTACGATGTTCACCAACGCATTGAAGTCCTTTACGTCAAACATATCCGCAAACTATGTCATCTCATCGACCCCTTCATCAACTTCTGGGGCATGGAAGGTTTACGACGCGAAGAAGAAGACTACTGGTAAACCGGTCTCAGTCTTCGTGTTCGAGCGGAAATCGCTGGATCCGCAATCTGGAGGGCTAGGTGGCAGATCTGGCGGCTCCGCCTTAAGGAAGCTGCATGATGAGGTTATTGCGAGGGTTAAGAAGGAATCCAATGCATTAGCAAGACTACGACATCCAAGTATCCTTGAGCTTGCGGAACCCATCGAAGAGACGCGTAATGGAGGTTTGATGTTTGCGACAGAGCCGGTCACGGCGTCTTTGGCTGGACTTCTACAAGAGAAAGACGATCAGGAAAGAGCCGGAGGTGTTGGGGGCAGACCGAGCAGATTCGTTGTTGAAGAGGCCGACGGACAGAAAAGGAGAAGAGAACTAGAAATTGATGAGCTAGAAATACAAAAGGGATTACTGCAAGTGGCACAAGGGCTTGATTTTCTCCATGAATCTGCGGGCCTGGTACATGGCAACCTGACACCAGAGGGTATATATATCAACGCTAAAGTATGTGAAAATGGTTCACCCTTCCTTGGATAACGCACATTTCTATTTAAAACATTTTGTCAGCCTCTCCTGGAACTTACTCTCGTGAAATGCGTGCCTATCTCACAATTTCCGGAATACTCGACTTCTGCTACAATATTGCTTCTCACTCTAGACATAGATCCTGACTCTTTCCTATCTTGCGATAGCAGTGCTTGTTGTATTTTGAGACTGACAATTGTGCTTTCTTAGTCGGATTGGAAGATTGCTGGTCTGGGATTCGCAGGCCCGCCTGATACGTCCAACTCGCAAAGCACATTGGCCCCTATATCCCTTTCAGAACTACTTTACCATGATCCTCGTTTACCAAGTTCTGTGCAGCTCAACCTAGATTACACCTCTCCCGACTTCGTCCTGGATAGCAATGTTTCCGCGGCTGCGGATATGTTCTCTTTGGGTCTTATAATGCTAGCTCTTTACCATTCGCCTCACACATCACCGCTCAAGGCTAATCAAAATCTTTCAACTTATAAAAAGATATTCAGCTCCTCATCCTCGGTTCCATCGTCAAACAACAACTTTCTTTGCTCCAGACCTTTACCGAAAGACCTCTTGTCGGGGGTTCTCCCTCGTTTGATTACCAGAAGACCAGGGCAACGAATGAATGCTCGTGAGTTCCAGCAGTCGCAGTTTTTTGACAACGTACTTGTGTCATCAATCAGATTCTTGGATTCCTTGCCTGCAAAAACGCCGCTTGAGAAGTCGCAATTCATGCGTGGATTGCCTAGAATTCTAGAGCAATTCCCAACATCGATTTTAGAAAAGAAAGTATTGCCAGCACTGCTCGAGGAAACGAAAGACAAAGAATTACTGTTCTTGATATTGCAAAATATCTTCAAAATTATCAAGATACTCCCATCCGGCAGGCGAGCATTTATCGAGAAGGTTATCCCTCAATTGCGTGATACTTTCCTTATAAGCGGCGGAAAAGCTGGTACAGGCGAGCGAGATACTGCGAAGGAGGCTGGGCTTGTAGTTGTCCTCGAGAACATGGCACTCATTGCAGAGAGTTGTTCTGGAAAGGAGTTCAAGAATGGTGCGTATATGAGTTCAAAGGTCAAGAGCAGGATGCTTACTTGAAGCAGACATCCTACCAATTCTACAGCTTGGCCTTGAATCTCCGACTCATTCCATAGTTGACAAATCGTTGGGGTGCCTCCCCACAGTCCTTACCACCCTGGATTTCACTACCATCAAGAACGAGCTCTTTCCGGTGGTGGCTGCTGTTTTCAGCAAGACTAGTAGTTTAGGCATCAAGATCCGAGGATTAGAGGCATTCGTCATACTCTGTGGAGGGTCTCCGTCCGATAGTAGCGAGGATGGCGACGGTCTGAGCGGTGCAGCAATTGACTCAAAAACCCAAAGGCCAAACAGCAGCGCGATCCTAGACAAGTATACGGTACAGGAAAAGGTTGTTCCATTGCTAAAAGCAATGAAGACGAAAGAGCCCGCAGTAATGATGGCGGCACTTGCCGTGTTCAAGCAAGTTGGCAAAATTGCAGATTCCGAGTTCTTAGCAATGGACGTTCTTCCCATACTCTGGACCTTCAGTCTGGGTCCACTGCTCAATCTTCAGCAATTCCAAGAATTTATGACACTGATCAAGGCCTTATCAGCGAAGATCGAGCAGGAGCAGACCCGAAAGTTGCGAGACCTGGCGTCTAATTCCAGCAGCAGCATGGAAAATGCTCGGTCCAACGATCTCATGAATATGGGCTCCAGCAACGGCATAGGATCAACTAGTGGGGGCGACGACGTGGGCGAGAACAATTTCGAACGTCTTGTGCTCGGCAAAGGAACCAGTAACGGCAGCGACATGCTTAGCGATACCCTCAGGCCTCAGCCACAGCGAGCCCAATCCACAACAACCCCCACAACGGTGTTCTCGTGGTCGACACCAAGCCTAAGCCCAACCCCAAATCAACGCAACACGCCCGCCTTATCCAGCAACGGCGTCTTTTCCACACAACCTTCCTCCCGAGCCATTACCCCCGACCAGACCCTCAGCGCCTTAACTACGCTGAAACCCGCTCCTCCTGGCACCACCAACGCAACGGCCAATGGCTTGAGCTCTTTTGCCCCTATGCAACCTACGAATGCCATGAGCTCCTTCCCTTCTATGCAACCAATGCAACCAGTCAGCGCCACAACTGCGTCCTGGACGTTCAACCCCCCTCAATCACAATCCACTCAATTCCCCTCCCTCCAGCCCCATCATCACCCCCCAACCCACACTGCCTTCCCCACCTTCTCCATCGCGCCCCCACCATCCGCGACGTCACAAAAACCACATTACGGCGCAGGTCTTGGACGAAGCACTAGCGCCACTATGGCTCGGCCACAACAACCGCAACAGCAAAAGAAGGGCTTGGATGCTTTTGAGAGCTTGCTCTGATGGGTTTTGGGATGATATAGGGGTTTTGGTAGGTCGATGATTGGTTGGATAGTGGGTGGCCGTTCGGCGGTCCAAGGGGGTTAGGAAGATTGGCGTTTTAGTGATTTGGCGATTCTGGTGGTATAGATAAGTTTGAGAGTATATCGGCATTTATTGTCACCATATCTCGGATCTTCTAAACTACGACTTGATATAAGGATTTCATGTTTTTATGAGCACAAACGCCAAACTACACATTCCGTCGCTTTCTACATCATCTTCCCGCCATCCGACTTACGTTAACATACGGGCGATTCGTTAGCTGGATCCGTACGAGTAGACATCGTGCATCAGTATGGATCTCGACTCCATGCCCTGGACTTTGCAGCGGTTTTCGTCGTCTTCTACGCGGCAAGAGCTCCACCCAAAACCGCTCAAAAGCAATCTAGAATTTCGATCTGAATTGGTCTAGATATATATAGCCATCAATTAAGCAAGAAACCCACCAAACACCCTCCCAATTCCCCAACGTCGCCCAGACACCCGCTTCCCCCAGATCAACAAACCGAAACTTCTTTTCACTCAACTAGAAAACCTCGCCACCCTTAACGGGAACCGTCGGCTGCGAAGTAGCTCGAAGATGCACCACCGTATCAACCCTTCGACCCAATTTCCCCCTCCGGCGCCCTTGTCGAGGAGTCTTCTCCTCCAACTCGTCGCTCCACCGGACCCGCTTGCTGGCCTTGGGTGCCGCGTCCAGATCTTCCCCACGCTTGCTTTGTCGGATAGCGCGGCGCTTTATAGCGACGCGCTGGTGAGGTGGTGGGCCTCCAGGTGGAAGGGACTCCAAGGGAGTGAGTTTTCTCGGTACGGCTTTGGCTTACTTGGCCTGGGACTGTTCTTGGGATTCTTTGCCTTTGCCCTTGTCCTGGCATAGATTGCCGTATGAGTGAGGTTGGGGAAGGTTTGTGACGTCGAGCTCGTCGGAGGTGAATTTCATAGCGAGGTGGTCTTCGCGGAAGGCTGTGTCAGTGGTGTTGTATGAGGGTTGGGAGAGAGATTCATGGTCCTGGGCCCTCTCCGAACTCTTTGGTTCTGCAGGTATCTTGAATCCACGTACGATGTGTCTACCGTCGGGCGTTATATCCTCTGGCTTGTAAATGATGTGCTTGGACTTGTCCAAATGGCCTCCCGTAACTCTTAGCGTCGGGAAGAGCCCAGTAGAACCAATCTACCTACTGAACTTAAAACTACATTCACCCTATCCGTACCCCGCACTTTCACTCATCCTTCGCTTAGTACTAGTCAGCCATGTAACCCGACCAGCCATACAACCCGAAAATTCATATATCTTCTACATCCATATATATAGTGAGCAATTCGCCCATTACACGCTTCCAACGCTTCCGCATAGCTTCGCGCTGCTTTAGAAGCTTCATTCTATGAGGTTTAGTAGCCTTGTAGACCTTCTTTAGCTCATTGATATAGCGTTTTTCTCCACGCTCGTCGCGAGTCCGTTGCCTTGATTCTTCTACTTGTACTCTATCTTGAGTCATGGTTCGAGCATCTTTGGCATAAAGTAGGCCTCCTGTTTGGAGAACCTTATCAGACTGCTTTTTGCGTGCATTTCGAGCATTCTGAGCCGACTGTGTTCGGCCTAGCTTATTCTCCAGTAGCTCAATCCTACGAGCCATCGCATTGACTCCTTTCGTATATTTGGATAGCTTCTGATGAAGCTCGGGTTCATAGCCGGCGCAAAGTAGACTGACTTGTTGTCTTCTCAGCTGTAATCTAGTAGTAGGGGTAGTCTTTCAGACATCGGGTGATTCCGTCGTAGGTGATGTAATAGGACGAGCTGAGGATCGAGTTTCTCGCACCTTATTCAGAACCGCATTAGAATCGAAGGGAATTAGACCAGTTTGCTTTCAAGCCGAACGTATAGTAGTTTCCTTGAAGGCTTTACTTCTGAACCCGTTGAAAGCAGCCAGAAATTCGATTTTGGTGAAGGTCTCGTCACCCGTTTGAATCGCTTCGTTAACGGCTTTCGAATGCCAGTGTTTCAGAGGCTGAAAAACACATACATTCAGCGGCTGAAGCAGATGAGTAGTATGCGAAGGTAAGCCGAAAGGTATGATCTTGTGATCCTCACAGTAGGATAGAAATTCGCGTGTATGGTGGAATCCGTAGCCATTCATTACGAGTAGTCTTCATGCACCTCGTTGATATCGTTGACTGTAGTGATCAAAATGTTTAATTCACTGCAGTGATATTCAGTCATTTGAATAGCCTGTATCCGATGTAGTGAAAACCACCTCGTCATCGATATCGTTGTTGAAATGAAAGGACAATAGATTGACCCTCTGAAGAATGAGCATTGATGGAATATCTTTGCCAGTACCGTTAATACACTCAATGACGGTACAGAATTCTCTGTTATCTGAGTCCGACATGTATATTCTTCGTACTGGATCTACTGTAATGATCCAGTCAGAGCGTGCAATGCCCATACGATATCCGATTTCGTCGAAATTTCATGTATTCTCCTCCGTCATGCCGTATTGCTTAACCACCTCGTCATAAGCATCAAAATGACCCTTCAGAAGCTCCTCATTATGTGCATTCTTTCGTGCAGCTGCCAAAGGCTTCCGTTTAGCTTTATGAAGATCCGATTGACGATCTAGCCATCGCTTGGCCCATTTGGGACCTAATGACGCCCAGGGACTATCCTGACGCAGTAGAAGATTACCAGCTGATTCAATCAGATTCAGCCGTGCTGATAGATTCAATTCGTCCAATCTCTTTATGTATGTATGCAAAGCTAGCTCCTGATCAGGTTTTAAAGCTCTGTTATGCAGTCCTCGTACTGCTGATGCTGGTGGATGACCTTTCAGTCTGAATCGTAGTCTTTGCACCGGAACATCAAATTCGCGCGCAATTTCGGCTCGATTAGGATTGTCACGCGTGTTTATGGCGTCAATAGCCTTCTGAATGCGACCCTCGATGATAGCGTAAGTAGCAGCCATGTGGTTGAAAGTTGGTGGATTTTTGAAGGTGGTAGGTCAAATATTCGAATTTTCGGGTTGTATGGCTGGTCGGGTTACATGGCTGACTAGTACTAAGCGAAGGATGAGTGAAAGTGCGGGGTACGGATAATCACCAAGTCTACACTGCTTACTACCTTACTTATCCTGCATAACCCTTTCTGCCTAATGTCAGACACCATGGCAGATCTAATACCTCCACAGCCGGAAGAGGACGTCAATTACTATACTCAGAATCGCCATCAACAGGGCCTTCAGTATTCAGAGGCACGACTGACCCGGAAGATATCGCCGGTCACCCATGCATTCATGAAAAAATATCATGATGCATATGAACACGCACTAGAGTCGACAACTGAGAGAAACATCGGGGCTGTGTTTGCGTATGACGAGCTACTCCACTCTAAAGCGTTCCTACAAAGGGAGTTCAGCAATTCGGAGATGGAGCTAGTCCATGAGCTACAACGATTACGAGAACTCGAATTTTTAGCAAGCTATGGAGATTATCTAGGTGCCAATACTTCGGAGCTTCGTCACCGCTCACGGGAGCTGAAAACCCCATACTACGAACAACTCTCGGCGCGCAGCAATTGGACTATGATTGCTGAAAGATTGACTGTACAAATTCAAGCCAATTCGTCAGCTGAAGTCGGCGTAAAGGCCGCCGTTTATGATGCATGCATGAAGATACCGCTCGACTACGACCAGACTATGTGGGCAATTCAGGCCTACGCAGAAAGGAATGGATATTGCCATGACGATGTAGGGGATTTCATAGAGAAGATGCAATGGACTAGACTCGCCGAACGCATATATGCAGATCTGCATGATATGCCCAGCGCTATCCCTCTCACTCGGTTGGCTGAACTACCATCCTGGATCAAGGCAATAGAAACCGTTAGAGATCGCTACCTTACAGTTGTTAAGGACGACGATCCGCAGACGTGGATTCCTGCAAACCGCGCGCTAGAACTCATAAAGGAAAGTATAGAGAAAAGGGAGCGGCAACATGCGAAAGAATAGCGACACTCGGAGAAAATGGCAAATCACCAGCGGGTGCGCTCGATCCGACAATCTTCTGCATCTAGCGTCCAGAGCGGCGTAAGCGATGTTAATGAGGCACTCGCAGCCGATCCCCAGCTCAGATGTCTCTAAGAGGTAAAACTCCGACCTTGGAATCCCTTGAGATAAATTACTTACTGAACCCCTCAGCATCCGTGGCAAATCCCCAATTGTCCGGGCAAAGAGAGGATTCGGGCCGTGGACGGGAACCTGAGGCGCCGCCCTCTCGCCATTGTTCTCATTCCAGTCCCATTCGGTTGATGCAGCGAGGCAACAGCTTACGGGATTTTATTATTTTTATTTCTATTTCTCCATGAAGTGCATGCAGCCTATGGCTATGGCACTAAGGTATCTAGGCGCTGTGTGTATGCTAAATTACATGTAATTTGACCAAAATCAATGCTGAATATCTTTCCATTGTGCAGTCACCCCGTTAAAATGCGTATACGAGCGCGTGCAATTTGCGAATTGCGAAAAATGTCAAAAATACCAAAAATCAAAAGGCAAAAATCCTATCATATTTGCATAAGCTTTTGCGAATGCATAAAACACGTAAAATGCATAAAACCTTCCTACTTGTACGAAGTTGAAGCGAAAGCTATGTCGTGCCTTCGCAGTATGTGTGTGCAACGCCTGTCGAAGCTGTTTCGAATGCATGAAAATACAACAAAAATGCATAACAGCTGCTCGCTCGTGTCGTTGCAGTCGATGTGTGCGTGCGCAAAGACTGTGTCGTGCCTTCGCAGTGTATATGTGTGTGTGTCGTATATGAGCTGCAACGCGTGCGCAAAGACGTTACTGTTACTCTGTGTATGTGCGAGCTTCAACGCGAAGGGGGTCGCGTTGTTATTGCTTCGCTTTTCGACTGTGTATAAGCTCAACGCGTGGGTAAAGCACTGTTACTGCTATGTCGATGAGATTGTTCAGCTCTTCTGAAAAGCATAGGTAGCTTGCAGAAAGTTGCACCTCGTACAGGTAAATCTCGTTGCCGGCCACAGCTTATGGGAAAACAGCGGAATACTTAGGCGGATATATGGCAAATTACCACGGGGCTTGCATCAGCCACAATTCGGGATAAGCTGTTCACAGGGACCTGCAAAGATCGAGTTTGAGCTACTTGCGTAGTAGGGGTTTTTTTTGAAGAGATAAGCTGTCTAAGCGATACTAGGAATGGTGAATTAGACGGCTTGGGATTATGGACTCTCCTAAGCGCTACGCTTGCAAGGGACGTGTTAATATTGATCGACGAGCCCGAAGATGTGACGGATGACACGCTGGACTTGGTGCTAGCTGGACTCGTCAAGATCCCAGAGCGAGAGCTAGATGAGGTGCTTAGATGTGTTAGAAGCATAGAGCCACTGTTGAAAGATGAAGTTGACCGCGTCGAGATGGTGGAGCTGCAGTATGCTAAAGACGCGTATCTCGATCGGCGTAATGTAGCCAGGCCATCACATCCAATTGAAATCTCAGCTTGATCTCATTCTCGAGACAGTAATTTTCGTCTCATCTGTCTCTGGAATTCTCTATCAAAGGATTTCTCTCTATACTTATTCGATAGAGCTTTTATGGGTTAGCATACTGTGGGGCTCAAGGTGTGGGTTGCTCTTACCTCGTCCTGCAATTTTTTCGACCCACCACTCAGTCCAGGTGGTCCAGGCCATACTGGCAAGCTAATTTCCGTCTCTTGACCTCGAAGGGGTTCACGATGCTTTATATAAATGATATATAAAAGCTGTGCAGTTTATAGTGTCACTAATGACCTTGTCTTATTCGACACTTCGCGATTTTGAGATGGGTGATGAAATGTGAAGTCGAGTAGTGGAAGCCAGCATGTACAAAAATACACGTTTTCGCCCCAAGGTATGAACACATTGGCTCGCACACCAACACAAGTGTCCAAATGCGCAAGACTTTGACCACATAACACTCGCAGAATGGTAAGTTTGAAGGAAACTGGTCATCACTTCCTATATCAATAGATTCAATAGCAGAAGGAGCACATAAATGTATCATGAACACTTCTTGCAAGTTCACACGTTCTTAACATATTAGGGAATGAGCATATCACTACACTTCGCCCTTTGGATTGCATGCTTTTCCTAGTGCCAAGGGAAAAACCCTGAGCAGACGAAATTGACAAATCTCCAATCCGAATGTACTAAAGGAAAGACTTATAAGATTAAGAAGTAGAAAGAACATAAAGAGGAATAGTAGAGTCGAATTATAATCGATAGCAGCATCCTTGACTAAACTTATAAGAATGTTCACCATTATGTGATATCAGAATGTACCTTTAGCACGTTTCCTTCACTTACGGAACCCCTCATCATCTTGGATTCAGTCATGCTTGACTGCGCTTCTGGATTGATTCGGGTCATACGGATGAGATCTCCGGAATCCGAGTACACCAGGCCCCACCATGCCCAAGGAGATATTCTGTAGATGGAGCTTGCCGTTGCAGGCAGGCTTCAAGATGGGGACTGTTGCTGGAACGCTATCTGGCTGAAGACCTGACGTTGAAGGGCAGATGCACCCAGTTTTCGGCAATCTCTAAATGGTTTAGCCGAGCAAGTCACGCACAGAATCCCGCTTCGTCCCGTCAAATCTCCAACGTTTGATCTATCAGGGGTCTTTGTATTCCAAAGGCTCATAAAACTGTAGAGAGTAATGGCCACGTAGGTGCGCCGCTCGCTCCTCCGTCCCAGGTGGCTATAACAAGCTGAACTCTTTCCCCATTAGAAACATCACATGGCACCACGGCCTCACCCACGACGAACGCAGTGCCCTGCGCGGCCAGAAGGGCTTCACCCTCTGGTTTACCGGTCTCTCAGCTAGCGGTAAATCCACCATCGCCATAGCCCTCGAGCAGCACCTGCTTCACCTAGGGCTTGCCGCCTACCGCCTCGATGGGGACAATGTGCGCTTCGGCCTGAACAAAGATCTGGGGTTTAGCGAGAAAGATCGAGGGGAGAACATCAGAAGGGTCGCTGAAGTAAACAGTAGATGCTTCGCAGCTTCGTTGACCCATGCGCTAACGGCCGCCTTTTGCAATAGGTTGCACTCCTGTTCTCCGACTCCTGCACCGCCACCTTGACGTCCTTTATCTCCCCTTATCGATCCGACCGCGCGCTCGCCCGCAAGCTCCATGAAGACCGCAACATCCCCTTTATAGAAATCTACATCCATGTTCCTCTAGAGGTTGCCGAAAAGCGCGATCCCAAAGGGCTGTATAAGAAGGCGAGGACTGGGGAGATTAAAGATTTTACGGGGATCAGCGCGCCCTATGAGGAGCCGGAGAATGCGGAGGTGGTGGTGAAGAATGGAGAACTAGGGGTGGAGGAAGCGGTTCAACAGATTATTGAAGCACTTGAGGAGAAAGGTTTGATAGGCAAGGCGAAAGCGACGTAGGAGGTGGTGGGACGTCGAGGGGCTGTATGACGAATATCCACGGAGATTCTGGGGTACTACTTCGATTCTGAGAATAGGAATACAGTTTCGTCAATGGTAATCCTACTATACTACAATTTACTTAATCTCAAATTCATAGCACACGTATGCCGAGTAATCCCCGCCATCCCCCATATGTCCAGCTGCCTGCATATCTGCCGATGTCGAGGAGTCGTCCTTTGTAATTCTACCTTTCTTGTCTCGCCCAAATGCATTTCCCGCAAGGTACGAGTACGAAGCATCCAAGGAGTTTCGGACTCTTTTCATGAGCTTGGGTGTCGTCTGTCGTTTTTCACATTCATTAGCCAGTACCCTGCACAACAGGGTCCTAAAGGCTTTGGATAGGAAGGAATTAACATACCCTTACAAGCCCACACACAAAATCCAACGGCAATCCATACCTCAATACGGTCTCCACAAACACCCTCAATGCCAATACGTGCACCCAAGCCATCACGGCCTCGCCCCACGCAGTCCTACCTAGTCTCAAAGCCTCCCCCCACACCTTCCTCTCCTCTTTCCCCGCCCTCTCCAATTCTTTTTGTTCTTCCTCCTTTCCACCCTCCTGATACTTGAAATCCCTAGGCGTCCATTTCGCTTCCCTGCATTTGCGGATGAACTCCTGGCTATGCTTTTTGAAAGTGGTGACGGCGTAGAGTGTGAAATCATCGTCTTCAGCAATCTGGGTGGCTGAGCGCGGGACGGTCATGGGGGAGAGGGTTTCGTAGGTTTTTAGGAAGTCCTTGGTAAGGGCATTAGGGACGGCGATGAGGTGTGTTTCGAGGTAATCGGAATCACGGATTAGGAGTGATGGGGGAACGACGGTTGTAAGGGATTTGTTGGAGAGGTTGCCACTGTTGTGGGGAAGAGAGGCGTTAGCTGTGCAACTGTGGGGAGGGCAAAGGAAGGAAGGAAGGAGTACTTTTGCCGCCGCTGGAGTGTGGTTAGGGTGGTTTTGATTTGGTTGTATTGGTTGTACTTGTTTTTGACATCATTGTCAATGCTGGAAACTTCCTGGAAGTTGCTCTATCAGTACGGCACTACACGTTACATTAACAAAGGGCATGCCTTACCTTCTGTAGTGTATCTATCATCTCAGATATGGGTTTGTCTGCCCTGTATTTGACCTTGTTCCAATGAAACGTTCTGAGGTATTGCTCCGCCGGCTCTACTCCACCATCAGCCCCTAGAACCTATCAGGCCAGAGGTGCCACTTACTGTCGTTCACCGTTTTCTGCTGAGCGATCTTCTCCTCGTCTCCTTCCAATATAGTCTTTAACGAGTCTCCCACTTTCCCCACCACGGCTTCGCATCCCGCTTCGAGCTTGCCCAGCTCATCCGCCTGCTGTACAAGTGCATCGAGAGTCCCGACTTTGAACTCGGGTATTTGAAAGGGGTAGACTGTGCCATTGTCCGTTGTAACAGCAGATCGTAGGCTAGTGAGGGCTTCATCGTGGTCATGGCTAGGATTTATGGATGTCGGCAGCGATACGAGTAGATACCTGGGCGCTTTGGACATGGTGCAATTCAAAATAGATGTATCACACCAGCCGGATATGTGTAAGACGCTCAACGACGAAGGAATGGTGCCAGATCGAGAGCTTTGGGTGTAGTCGAGAGCAGCTTGATGAAACAGACTACTTGTATTCAGGAAGTTGCTCTACCGTCTACTAACCGTTACCACATTACATAGTTATCACAGTCGACAGCTTCAAAGTTTCTCTACTGCTATGCGCTGTGGGCTCTAGGGACGTTCGAGCGCACATATCCATCAATTCAGCGTCTAATCTGAGTATTGCATGATATTTACACAGCAGCGCACCAAACTATCCAGATATTCTTCTTCAAGGCCTCAGACAAGCTGCAGCTTTTGATGAAAAGTGAGTTCGCGTCAATCGGCGGCAGTGTAAGGCCGATGACACGGTGCAATGGATCATGAGCAAGCCCAGAGGACCCATCGCTAAGTACAAAAATAAATTTAATCATTGATTTCTTCCGTAGAAGAATTTCAGAGATTAAACTGAAAAGAACAGATACTACACTTGATCTGTCGGCTAATTAGTAGACTGCAGAATACTGATCGGTGGTGGTAAAAACGTACCTAAGCCAAAAGGCAAAGAGAGCTAAAGAAAGAAAAGAGGGGTGGAGGAGAGCGTAAATATGTACGCCAGACGAAAGCCGGGTAATTTTGGGTGCGTAGGGCCCAATCCTCGCTTATTATTCTCCTCACAAGGCATAGGGCTGTCGGTGGTAAGCCTTCGACAACAAATTTGAGACGCATCTGTTCGGTGGAGAGCACTTGAAAGCCCAGCATGCCTGCGAGGTTGAAGAAGTGGCTCGAAGCTTCGAATGCCCATACCCAGGAAATCGATCTTCCAGAGCTGAATCCAGATTCAGTACTGAGCTTGACGGAAAAGATCCAGAACAATCTCAAGAAGGTACCCAACGAAAAAACACGAAAGGCTCCAGTGATCAAGACCAACAATGGACGTATACAAGCGCCTCGATCTTTACAAGTCATGGAGCCGTCAGCCAAATCAGCCAATCCGCCTACAGTTGTAGAGGGTCAAAGTAATGGCAACGCCAAGTTGGTGGGGAAGAAGTCCGTTCTTGTGCCTAAGCCGCAGCAGGGAAAGAAGAGACTCCACGATGGAAAAGTCAAAGGGCTATCGAATAGTAGGAGTGATGTCAACAGCGTCAAGCTCGGCGCCAAGGCAAACAAAGCTTCCACAGAAAGCTTCAATATAGAAGAGGAAATTCTCGCCCTCGGGGGTACCAAAGAGGACTACGAACTTGTCGCGGAAGCTCTCTCGGACTCGGAAATAGAAGGCCATGAGCTAGATCAAACCAAGGCGTTACGGGGTGATTTGCAGAAGGACTTAGCTTTCCTTGTCAAAGAGCTTGGTGTAGAGAAGGCACATTCTAAAGAGATTGAAGGGTACTCTGACTCTGAGGTAGACGCAGAATCTATAGACAGCAATCTTGTCACCACCTTCGATAAAGGACCTCCACCAATTCTTCAAAACGGTGGGGAATCGACAGTCCAGTCGACGAAGCCTACAGGGAAAAGCTCACCGCGTCTGGTAAGCTTCGTCTGCACAACATCCCGGTTTGCAGATAATGCAGCCCATTTATCCAGTAATTAACTTTTCTCCAGCATTTTTACCCTCAGTCAGAATGGCACGCAGTTGCGCTTCCTGAAACATCACAGTCACCCCAAAACTTCGCACTGCCGCAGGATCTGTCTAATCGAGTTCATCAGTTTGCTATGTCACTTCTCGAAAATGAAAACACTAAGTATGCCTCTCGGAATGGTTCAGCATCGTCAGCCCACCATTTTTACTCTACTATAATGTCATCAGGCACTCTCTCGGACAAAATATCTGCTTTGACACTGTCAGTGCAAGAGTCTCCAGTCCACAATATGAAAGCCTTGGAGAGCCTAGTTGGCTTGGCTAGAAAGCGTAGTAGAGGTCAAGCAGTTGAAGTACTTGGAGCTTTGAAAGATCTTTTCGGTCCAGGAGCTTTGTTACCATCGGATCGGAAGCTACGAGTCTTCGCCAGCCAGCCAGCACTAGTTGCAGCATTCAGCGAGGCGAAACCGCACTGGAAGCCAAATGATCCACTTCCGAAACTACTTAAAGAAGTTCACTTGATTTTATGGGCATATGAGGATTGGCTTAAATCAACATACTTTGAAATTCTGAAGATTATCGAGACTTGGTGCAACGACGAGGTTGTGTTTGCCAGGGTCAAAGCCGTAGACTATGTGTGCCAACTTCTCAAAGAAAAACCTGAACAGGAAGCAAATCTTCTACGCTTACTTGTCAATAAACTTGGTGACTCCGACAAGAAGATTGCATCAAGGACATCGTATAGCATTCTTCAACTTCAAACCACTCATCCCCTGATGAAGCCGACTATTGTTGCGTCCGTTGAATCGGATTTGCTTTTCCGTCCTGGTCAGAATTTACATGCACAGTACTACGCGATCATAACGTTGAACCAGACAGTGTTGAGCACGAAAGAAGGGAATGTCGCGCGAAAACTATTAGACATCTATTTCAGCTTGTTCCTCAAGCTTTTGGAACATCCGGAAGCCGTGGAGCCTGCTTCAGCTACTTCGGGGGCAAATTCGGTAGTCATCAACAAAAAAGGGGAGGTGCAAAGAGGCGGAAGCGCTCCCGGGAAGAAGGCCATAAAGAAGCAGGCTCTGCTGCAGAAGTCTGCCAATGTTGGTGACGATTTGCGGGAGAAAATGCTGTCAGCGGTTCTGACCGGCGTGAATCGTGCAATACCATTCATCGCCACCGATGATGAATCGTAAGCCTCTCCAGTAAATGGCGGTTTAATATACTAATTATACACAGGTTTGAGAAGCACTTAGACACGCTTTTCCGAGTGACACATTCGTCCAACTTCAACACAAGTATTCAAGCGTTGATGCTAATACAACAACTCAATGGCTCACATCAGGGTTCAGCTGACAGATTCTATCGGACGCTGTACGAATCGTTACTTGATTCCAGGCTATTGACATCTTCGAAGCAAGCACTGTACCTCAATCTTCTCTTCAGGGCTCTGAGAGCCGATCTTAATGTGAAACGAGTTAAAGCGTTCGCAAAGCGACTGCTACAGGTAGTCACCATGCACCAGCCAGCGTTTGCCTGTGGAACTTTGTACCTACTTAGAGAACTTGAAGGCGTCTTTGCCAATCTCCATGCGTTTATAGACCAAGCTGAGGAAGGGGACAGCGACGAAGAGGAAAACTTCCAAGACTTGCAAGAGGATGGTGATGATCCAAGGGCACAAGCTCAAGAAGATATAGAAATGGAGAAACCTGCAAGATACGCCGCCAGGAGGACCTACGATGGGAGGAAGCGAGATCCTGAGCACAGCAATGCCGAGAGCAGTTGTCTTTGGGAACTGGTAAGTTGGGCCAAAAAACCATTTGGGCGAAGATATACTAATCGGTCCTACAGACTATGTTCCTCATGCACTTTCATCCCTCAGTAGCGTTATTCGCTTCAAAGCTTCTATGCCATGAAACCATGCCACCGAAACCTGACCTGTCGTCACACACCCTTATCCATTTTCTTGACCGCTTCGTATACAAAAACGCGAAAACCACGGGTGGACCACGAGGTAACTCCATCATGCAGCCGATGGCTGGAGGGGATGCCAGTGGCATCCTTGTATCTGCGCGTTCCAAGAATGCAGGTAGAGATCCTGTCAACTCGGACTCGTTCTGGAGAATGGAAGGCGGCAAGGTGGACGCGGACGAGGTTTTCTTCCACAAGTACTTCAGCACAATGGGCAAAGGCAAGGACAAAGTCAACAAGAAAAAAGCAGAGCGGAAGGCCGGTGCAGACGACAGTAGTGGGGCGGAAGAGGATGAGGATGAAATCTGGAAGGCACTTGTGGATTCAAGACCTGAGCTGGAGGGAAGCGATCAGAGTGATGGCGATATGGATGACTTGGAATCGGCAATGGGGGATAGTGACGAAGGAGAGACTGGCTCAGCAGCCGACGAGGACCAAGCAGAAGACGAAGAGAATGAAGGGGATGCCGGTCTTGACGTTTTAGATCTAGGAGAGGAGGAAGAGGCACTTCTGAGCAGTGATGATGAGGCTCCAAGTGACTTTGACAAGATGTTCAAGGATGAAGTGCAATTCAGCAAGGAGCAGCTTCCGCTGAAAGCCGACGAGGAAACACGGAGCAAGAAGCGGCGCAGGCTCAAGAATCTGCCAACGTTCGCTTCAGCAGATGACTACGCTAAGATGTTGGATGATGATGATGATGATGATGATGATGAAGAAGATGAGCTGGATAGATATGTCCAGCTATAGAGCCCAGTTACGACTAGTATATATTGAATTATCCAAGCGACTATTGATTAATTTTCCCAAGCGTTCTCTAAAGAACCCATTCGCCTACAATTTCCCTTCTTGTAGGTCAGTAAAGCTCATCTTAACTCCGGAGATAAGCGCGAGCCGAGGCACCGCCGCAGCCGGCGTGAATACTTTTTGACTTCAGATTATTCTCACAGCACCTTCTCAATGCTCTCAACGTAGATAGGAACCCACATGCCTTTCCTTCGGCCTGGCTGTTCCTCATTCACGATGCGGCAATTGGCCTGGCCAGGGCTGCGCTTCTCACAGCGAAAAGCACAGAGGACTCTTACGCCGAACCTCCAGTCACCTCCTTGTACTCGGCAATGGCGGTTATATAGCGAGCAAACAGGTCAACAAACCCTCCCAAACATTCATTGTAGCCTCTCAACCATACTAACACCCATTCAACCCTGTAGCCCCCCAAACCTACCTCCCACCCTCCCGTCTCCGCCGCCTCATAACCCTCTCCGCCCTCTCCATCGCCTTCACATCCCTCGGCTTCCTCCTCGCAACCGCCCCCGCCATCGCCGCCCTCACAGCCCTCGCCAACGCCCCGACAGACCACGACTCCCTCAGCAAATTCCTCCCCGCCGACGCGCACGCCGCCGAAGTAGACGCCTACATCCAGAACCACCCCCTGACCAAAGCCCTGCGCGCGAATCCCAATTTCAAAGAATCGAGACCGCATCTCCGCATTGTGGAGCCGCATCGGAAACACAGCCTCACGGCGGGGACGTTGATGGGGCATGGCAAGATGCCCGTGCCGCCGCTGATGTTCTCGCATGATGGCAAGGAGCTGGTGTCGATCTCGTATCTGGGCACTGACCTTTGCGGGCATGTGGGGATTATCCATGGTGGGATGTTAGCAACGCTTCTGGACGAGGGGCTGGCGAGGTGCAGTTTTATGGCGCTGCCGAATAAGATTGGGGTGACGGCGCAGCTGACGGTGAATTACCGGAAGCCGGCGCCGGCGGGGCGGTTTATGGTGCTGAGGGCGGAGCTGGTGAAGGTAGAGGGGCGGAAGGCGTGGGTTAAGGGGAATATTTCGTTGTTGGGGGAGGGGACGGAGATGGGGGAGGTCTTGGTGGAGGCGGAGGGGTTGTTTGTGGAGCCGAAGTATGCGAAGGCAAGTGCTCAGGACGGATGAGATAGAGACGCCGGACGTGCTAACGTGTCAACAGTCTTTGCCAAAGATCTTCAAGGACCAGTAATGTGACGGGAGAGTCTTGGTAAGCGGTTATGTTGCATGGTACGGCGTATGTATACCATTGTGTCTTTCACCATAGAGCTTTTCCTTTCCCAAACTCTCCGGATTTCCCAATAGACTAGTGCTGAGCGCTCTCGCTCTGCATACCAATTACCTGCCTATCTTCATACCCATCTCCTTCTTTGCAACTCCTTCCCCCCTATCCAAGCACAATCATTGCCCCTCCAACTCCGGGCTGTGGGCCCCAATACTCCCCTCCTCCAAGCACATCACACCCCCAGCACCCCAAGATCTAATCGCTATCTCAACGTTCCAAACCCAACCCAACCCCATGGACAACACAACCGGCGCATCTGTTCTTCCGGCCCCGGAAATCGCGTCTGAACAACCTTATAACCCCTTTGTCGTAAGTGAGACTTTCCTTTCTGCACGAACATATCTTCCAACGAAAAACACCGCAAAACTTTTTGCACCGCTTTTCGTTCCAACATATCTTCGTTGCTCGGACGCTATCCTTGTTCCAGCTCTCTTCTTCCTAGACAACTGTCTATCTATTCAGCCTCTTCAGGAGTCTTTGTTCATTACCTACCTCTTTTTTATCACACCCGACTTCCAAAATCCTCGCTTTAGCTCCAAAATGGCGCTAAAAGTTGCTGGTTGGTCGTCGTTCCTTATGCTCGTGCTTGGGCTTTTCGTCCTCGCTTCGGATGTTGTTGCTGGTGGTGTCGTCGCGGCTGGCGGTGCCGGTGTTGTCGAGCTTGGTGAGCGTGCTGCCGCCAATGTCACTATTGGGTCCGCTGCTGGTCGTCTTGCCTCCTCGTCGTCTTGTAAGTGAAAATTGTCGAAAGCGGGTGATCGTGGTATTTGCTGACCTTTCCAATAGCTGGTATGGCTTGTGTTTCCGCACCGTCTACTACGCACGCTTCTGTCACTTTCGATGGCTACGACGTCAGTACCGGCACCGCGGCTACCAGCCTCCAGTCCGGTCAGTGCAAGTTGTTAAAGCTAGTGATCGTGAGGTTTTCTGACGTTTCAATAGCCGGTTTTGCTTATGTCTCCGCGCCGCTCGCCACGGGTGCTTCCGCCAAATCTGATAGCAACTACGTGAGCTCTGGCACCGGTAGTACCAATCTCGCCGCCACCACCAACACCGCCAAACCTCTTGTCATGCGTGCTGCTCTGGACCCCATCTTATCGTCAATGGCTTCCTTGTTTACCACGTTGCCAACGACCACGACCACGACGCTCCCCGCCGCAGCCGCCACCACGGGCCTCTCCACGTTTGGAGACGAGACGCCGCAACTCAGTGACCACGACTTCAGAACCGTTCAAATCGCTGTGGGCGTCGGTCTTCCGGTGTTTGTGTTTCTTGCGATCTTGTTGGGCTGTTGGTTAGATCGCAAGGATCAACCACAGCCCATGCATAGGGCATGGCCGGATGACGCGTACACTGGACGCGGCGGGTTCGAACTTCGGCAGTGGAGGAGGATCCCGGGGGAGACCCCGAATGTAGAGAGGAAGGGGTGGAGGAAGTTCTTTGCGTGGTGGAAGAAGTGAGCGAGTTGGGGGTTGGGGGGCCGGAATTGGCTTGGTGGGGTTGTGGAGGATTCGCGTGCTGTGCCTCCTAAGGCGGTGTTCTAGGAGAAGTAAATCGATTCGTTTGCCTTCCTTTTGATCCTTCTTCGTATGAGTTGATTCGTGTGATTCGTAAATTAAACCCGCCTGTCTAGTACGACGTTCGTTAACTGGAGAAACCAGGAGATGAAACGCAAGCAGAAAAGAGAAGTTGAGCGATGTGATGTAAGAGGTAATGGAAAAGGAGGGTAAAGAGGTAGAGGGAAAGGAGTGTGAAGGGGAGAATAGGCTTGTTGAGGTTGTGGAGAATCCGTGTGCTGTGCCTTCTAGGTTGATGTTTAAAAAGAGATTAATCGATTCGCTTCTCTCTTTTTTTTTATGTTCATCCAATTTTATTTGCCTGGTGCGTTAATCGAATCCGTTGGTCGCTTAAGACATTCGTCATCTGGAGAAGTTAGGAAGATGAAATGTCAGGAGCAGAGAGGGGTTGAGTAAGGTGGTGTAAGAGGCAATGGAAAAGGGGTGGGAAGGGGGTGAGGGGGAAGGGTTGAGAGATGGGGAGAATTGGCTTGATGAGGCTGTGGAGGATCCGCGTTCTGTGCCTCCCACATTGATAGGCTAGAAGAGACCAATCCATCAGTCTGCCTTCCTTCTGTCACTTATTTATGTCTTCTGATTTCCCTGGTCTGTTGATTGAACCCGCCTGTCGGTTAAGAAAATTGTCGTCTGGAGAAGCCTGAGTTGTGACATTGTAAGAAGGGAAACCATTTATCAACGTGATGTAAGAGGTAATGGAAAAGTGGAGTGAGGGAGGTGCAGGGGAAATGTTGAATGGTGGGGAGAATTGTCTTGTTGTGATTGTGGAAGCTATGCCTGTACGGCCGTCTATATATGTAGATAGGCTTGGACAGATTAAATCATTCGTCCGATTTCCGTTCGTCCCTTGTGATTATGAATTGATCTGCATTATTCTCTATCTGAACTCGTTTGCCAAGTAAGAGACTCATCATATGGAGAAGGCAAGTAGGTAGATTTTAGAGAGGGGAAGATGTTGAGCGATGTAGTGTAAGGGGTAATTGAAAAGGTCCTATCCTATCTTCTTCATTTCGTAAGATTGGAGTTATTCTATATGTCTGTCTTGCCATTCTATGGTAAGACGACTCGGGAAAGGGGAAGACGAAGGAGCTGAGCAATGTAGTGTTCAGAGGAAACAGAAAAATGGGTGGAAGGGGGGAAGAGAAAGGGTTGGAATTGGGAGAGGTGACGTATTGGGATATGGAACATGCGTGTGTGCTACCTCCCAGATTGATATATGCTAGGAGTGATTGCTCTATTAGACCATTCTACCTTTGCATCTTGTTTGAGTAATTTTAATCCGTCGATCGAAAACATCTGCCGATTGACAGGTTCTCCATTTGGAGAAAATAGGGGAAACTTTTGGGGAGAGGAAGGGAGTTGACTGGTACGGTGGTAGCGATCCCTAGGGAACGGATGTAGGGGAGATGCGTAGAAAGGATAGGTAAGGGGAGTTGACTTCTTCTGGTCGTAGGAAGATGTGTTTATGCTACCATCTTAGTTTCATTAGAAAGGAGCGACTGTTATGTTCGTCAATCTTCCCCTCTCTTTTGTACAAATAATTGGTTTGCGTGTAGAAAGCAGTGTAGTACCCATTTAACCTCTAGGCGAACACACTTCACTCCCCCACAGTGGACTTTGCTTGGTTTTCTGAGTGGCCAGTATCCGCCGATCTTATAGGCTCATTAGGCAAGGAGGCCGTATACTTGGCCAGCCTTTTGTGTGTGTCCGTTCGAGATCCGTATTGTCCTCGACCTCAGCTTGTTGAGACTCGGACCCTCAGCAGCCGGCTTGAGGGCTTGGGGAGTTGGGATGCGTACTTGAGCGGATTTCGTTGGACTTGCGCTTAACGGTTGCGATGAGCTGATTGCTCAAGCGCTAGGCCTTTTTACCTTCTTGCATTATCGTTGGTTTAGAGATCTTAGCTCTCCATAGATTGCTGTAACAAGGGAGGTCCCATTCTGCTACTGCACCCAGGTTGGAACAATCGGGCTGATGACCTCAGGGACACTCCCCCAGATGATTCGTCGATGTTCCAAGCGTCTGTCCATCGGAACTTTGGCTAAGTGGAGGGATCAGGAGATTAGGGTGTGGGAAAAGGGAAAGGTGATCGGGGATTGAGCAAGGTGGCGGTGGGAATTTCTGAGAAACGGATACAAAGTGGCCTGACAGAAAGAATTAGCGAGTGAAAGGGTTGGTGCATTGTAGTTGTAGAAGCTGTGCCTATCCTCCCTTCTTCGTGTCGTAACATGGAATGATTGTTCAATTCACCGTTTTGTCTTTCCTCTTGTCCGTGTCATTTATCCAGCGATCAGCATTGTAGACCCTGAGACTGAAGGAATCTCCTCTCCTCAAGGCTACAAACGGACGGGGACTCTTCAATACTCCCCCGTGGGCTTTGCTTGGTTCTCCAAGTTGTAATGTTGCATGATTTGTCGATACTTGACTTTCCTGCTAATAGAAATATTCTTTGATTGAAGAAATCGGAGAAAGCGGGTTCTTGAACATCGGAAAGGGGCGCCAGTGAATGAGCGAGGTGATAGTTGAGGATTATAGAACAGGCGTGACGGTAATGCGTCCGAAACGATTAATTTATACCAGAGTTGGTGTCGTAGGATCTTCAACAACCTTTACGCTAGCCTTACCGTAAGGCCAGATCCAAGCAGCTCTCTTGTTAACTAATAGATATACAGACATCAACGCTTTTCCGTGACTGTTGGTCTGGTGCGTTTGTAAAAAATATGTCTGTGCTAGCTTCTTAACTTCGTAGGCTCGTGAGGTTCATTTCGTCCGTCTTACTTGCCTTCTCTATTATCCATACAGTTTAATTTGCCTTATTCGTCAATCAGGATTGTCTTTGGCATGTGGAATACTCAGAGTCACAGGAATGGTTGATGAAAAAAGGTTGAGTTGGAGGATGGTCCACTGGAACATTCGTCATTTGAATAAGTCAAGGAAGTAGTTGGTGAGAGAAGGACGAGTTGGATATTTAGATGGTTAGCAAATTGGCCGACGCATTGATAGCCATGAAGATTGACTTTTAAAGTAGAACCCTAAGAGCATACGAAGCCAAATACAACTAGAAGTCGAGACGTATCATCATCCCAATGAAACCCTGATACTAGATCACCACTCGGAACTCTCGAGAAAGGTAAAGGCGGGCCACCAAGTTCGACCCAGCGCCGGCCAATACCATTGAACCACTGAAGATCGAGGCATAGAGATAGTATCCCGATTTCTTGACGAGTACACCACAGATCGGGGTTCCGGCTAAGCCAGCAAAGCTACAGAAACAAAACCCCATACCGAGGTAGGTTCCGATATCGCTTGACTTTGGACAGACTGAACGAAGAAAGGTGAGCATCAGATCACCGGGATGATCTGATGAAAGGAGCTTGGTGAAGGATGGCGTACTTACTTTGAGCGATGCAAGGGGCGTACAACGAGTTGACCGCTCCTGAGAAGAATCCATAGAGCCAGATGAAGACTGTGATGCTCATAGTCGATTGGGCTAAAGTCCAGCAAAGGAGCAAAACGCCAGAGCTAGCATTCATGAAGACCATCATGTTGTATCTACCCATTCGATCGCCCACGTAGCATGGAAGGGTGCGGCCAAGAATGGAGGCAGCGTTGAGGATAGAAACCTCGTAAAATGCCATCTCGAGGCTCATGCCCTGAGCCACGGCGTAGTCGATTATGTAGAAGACGGGCGTCCACAATCCCAGTAAAGTCAGAAAAAACCCAACGTTGGCAAAAACATATGGTTTGTTCTTCAACACTTCCAGAGAAAGCCGGTGCTCAAGGCGGCGCGGGGCGTGCTCCTTGACGAGCAGGCAAGCGGAGGACAGTAGCGCGAGGATAATGAATCCCATCAAGCGGATCGTCCACCCGAAGCCCAGGCTCGATCTATTCAAAAGACGATCAAGCGCAAGTGGAAACACCACGCCCCCCACAGATGCTCCACTTACTATGATCCCCATTGCCCAGGCCCGTCTGGTGGTAAAATACTGGCCCGCAGCAGATAGCACAGGTGTGAGAATCATTCCGCACGCCAAACCGGGGAGAATGCCTTGAGCCAGGATAAAGTGATAGTATCGGTTGCAGAAACTTGTCAGCATGACCGAAAGAACCAGTATCAAGGACGCAGGGATTAAAACAGCCTGTAGATGTTCAGGTTCAACTCGAAGCTCGTGGGAGATGCGGCTGCTTGTGACAGAGTGCGCACGTAACAGACAGAGAGGGTACCTTCGAACCAAAGCGATCTGCCAAGGGGCCAGCGAACACGCCGCCAAAGAAGATGAGAAAGACTTGTAACGATCCGATCCATGAGATGTTGCTAGGAGATTCATGTTGTAGGAAGTGCGTAGTGTAGTAAGACTGGAATATACTGTGACAACGACATTTGGGATTAGCGTGTGTATTGTACATCACAACCAGGAATTACCCGAATGAGCCGATGTAACCCTGGGTGCAGAACATGGAGATGAATGCGCCCAAAACAACAAGCCAAGCTTGAGTTCCGCCATTCGGCGCCTTCTGCTCGTTCTCTCCGTATGAAGCGCTCTCGTCGGCCGTAGACACAACTCCATTCTGTGTTTCTTTGGCCATCTGGGAATGTAGAAGGCACGCTTCAAAGGAGGCAAGTAGAGACATGAACAAGAAACGCTGAGTACCGGCTTACTCTTAAGTCCCAATGATAACGGGTGATCAATCACCATCACGACATCATGACCGAGATGCTTCCAACGGTTATTGCGGATCTGGTCCATGTGAAGCCATGAGGAAGACACCCAGGGATTTGCGATGAACCGCTCATCGTCGATCTGCGGGTCGACTCATGCATTCTTTTTCTCGAACCGCCGATCGTACTGATGGCAGTTGGGGAATGATTCGGGAATTCACTACTCGCTTTGAAAAGCATACAACGCTCTACCCGGCACACTCAGGGCATTGGAGAGATCGCTGCATCCAGAAGCTCAAGTCCATCATAGGCCTTGAGTCACTCATCAGAGCACCAACCTCGTTCCTTGGTATCGCGGTGTACTGTAGGGTTTACAGCCAGGTGGCTTTGCAGGATATGAGGACTGTAGATTCCTATCACCTTTGCCAATATACAAAAAGGTAAAGCCAATTAGGTTAGTGTGGCAAGTAACGCAAGCGACTCGGTTATAGCAATACCTTCAACGACTAAAGTTCAATAACATCAGAAACTATGAAAAGAGCTCATCAGAATAAGGATTCTCAGATATGGCAATCGCTGTGTTGGTAGGTCAAGTCTATTTCATTGTGGATTACGCCCTAGTAATAGTAAGCCTCCGTCTTGGGAACTCCTCGGCTCTACTGCAGAGACTCTGATAACGCTTTACCAGAATTTGCAATTCGATCTGGTATGAAGTATTTCGCTACTAGATTCCTGAAATGATAAGACGGGAATCGGTGAAGCACCCCATTGAGATAGAAGGCGAAGGATCCCCAGTAGCAGCTCAATCGAGGACCCAGAGTTTGTCTTGCCTTTCGCGTTGTTGCAGCGCTACAACATCCGAATTGGAGCTTGGGCTGGGCCACGATTAGCTTGAATGGAGCCATGACTATCGTTGGTAGCAAAAGTAGTGCCCCGTGCATCTACTAGTTGTTGATTCAACGGTTTACCCATTGACGAGAAGCCGAGTTGGAGTCCCTATTTACAAGATCTATCCAAGCCTCAACGTAAGCATTAGTCCCGCAAGCCGAGCAGACCAAGCGAGGTTACTCTAGCCAAAGCGATAAGGCGGTGTGGGACGAATCATACTGTTCGCTACCGCACGCAACGCACCATAAAACAAGCTGAGCTGGCGAAGAGTTCCACGTATCAAACAGAAGAGAAAATGGGCTAGGGCCAATTGGTACCGATCCCTGAAAGCTTCATGAAGCGTTGATACTCTTTGAATAAAGTCTGTGCTTCGGAAGAAGTGCTACTGCTTTCACCAGATCGAAAGGAAGAGCTGCTGCTTATCTCGACCCGATTACTCCAATCATGCGGCTCCTGGCTGGAGTGTCGCGGTATGCATTACGCTTCTTCGAGTCAGAAGTAAATGCCCCTTCAGGAAAGGTGATGTGGTTCATAATGTGAAAACGATAGAGCTCCTACAAGGAGGTGAATCGAGAACGCACAGCACACCCGCGCGCTAACGGCGAAATATCAGCCTTGCAAGGCGCCGCTGTTATCCGCCCATGGCCTCGCTTCCGATTATCGGCATCAAACTCCGCTATCAGATTCCTCAGAATCCGAAGTCAGACATAGACAATCCTCGATTTTCCAATTGCCGAATCTCCTCACCGCCATGGCTAGGCACCGTCTCGCCCTCGCAACGCGATCATGCCTCTACGCATTTCGAGCAGAGATTCCTTCCAAACCCACGGCGCAATGGCAACACCAGCGACGGTACAGCATACAATCGCAAGAAGACGCAATCGCCAAGCTCCCCGGCATAGATCTGTCCGCCCTCTCAGTCATGAAAACCACTACGCCGAAAGAACTCGTGCCCCCCAACGAGCTCGTCTTTGGCCGCACATTCACCGGCAAGCTCCCCATCCCCCCGCCATAAGCCCCGGCGAAAAGCTAAGACGTAGGAAAGTATAGACCACATGCTTTCCATAGAATGGACCGCTTCACAAGGCTGGCTGCCCCCACGGATAACGCCCTACCAAAACCTCTCTCTCGACCCCGCAACCTGCGTCTTCCACTACGCTTTTGAATGCTTCGAGGGCATGAAAGCGTACAAAACCCCTCAGGGCCAAATCAGCCTCTTCAGACCAGACAAAAACATGGCACGCCTGAATAAATCCGCCTCGCGCATCGCCCTCCCAACCGTCGAACCTGAAGCCCTTATCTCTCTAATCTCCAAATTTGTCTCTTTAGAAGAACGCTTCATTCCCACGTACCTGCCCCCTCCTCCCCTCCCTCCCACCTCCCAACTAACCACATCCCCACAGAGCTCGCGGCTACTCCCTCTACCTCCGCCCCACCCTAATCGGCACCCAACGCACCCTCGGCATCGGCCCCCCCGGCTCCGCCCTCCTCTACCTCATCGCCTCCCCCGTAGGCCCCTACTTCCCCTCCGGCTTCCGCGCCGTCTCCCTCGAAGCCACTACCTCCGCCGTGCGCGCGTGGCCCGGCGGTGTCGGCGACCGCAAACTCGGCGCCAATTACGCCCCCTGCATCGTGCCCCAGCTCGAGGCCGCCAAGCGCGGCTTCCAGCAGAACCTGTGGCTCTTCGGCGAGGAGGAGTTCGTCACAGAGGTCGGCACGATGAACTTTTTCGCCGCGGTGAAGGATCGCGAGTCCGGGACGAAGCAGCTCTGGACCGCCCCGCTCGACGGCACGATCCTCGACGGCGTGACGCGCGACTCCATCCTGGCACTTGCGCGTGAACGCCTCGCCCCCGAGGGCTGGGAGGTCCTGGAGCGCAAGTTCACCATGGCCGAGCTCGCTAACGCAGCCGACGAGGGGCGCTTGCTCGAGGCGTTTGGGGCGGGGACGGCGGCGGTGGTGAGTCCAGTGCGGAGGATCAGCTGGAGGGGAAGGATGGTGGAGTGTGGGCTAGCGGAGGGGGTAGAGGCGGGAGAGGTGGCGAGGAGGATTTTGGGGTGGGTGGAGGGGATTCAGGGCGGGAGGGAGGAGCATGCTTGGAATTGGAAGATTTGATGGCGGCCCTTGGTGGGGCATGTGTATATAACTTGAGCACCCTACCAAACCTTACATATACCGCGTTCTCGACCAAAGAGTAAGAAAATATCGATCCCAATGCCAACGACCACATACCCAAGAAAAATGGTATCCCCCGTCCCCGCCACCCAATAATCTTCCCCTTCCCCTCAATGAAGTGGCCCAGGCCCAAGAGACTATATAGTGACGTCCCGCACTCGGCCCGGATATATATATATATACATATACACCCCGAGCTTAGGATCTGAGATTACCCTTTTCGATCGGGAAAGGGAGCAGGGCCGCTTTAGAGGGAGCAGCGAGGGAGCAAGGGGGAGCATCGAGGGAGCACGAGGGAGCATCGAGGGAGCACGAGGGGAGCACGGGGGAGCATCCAGGGAGCACGCACTGGGGCGCAGCAAAAGAGCAAGGGTTCTGGCTCCTCAAGAGAGCCTGGTTTGGCTGCACCCTACCTGCGCTACAGCTTGCTCCTGTTATTTTCCCAACAGTTGTTGCCTGGCTCAGCCTGCTGTTGCTGCCTAGACTCCTACAGCTTCGCCGGCTCTTGGCTTCATCTTGTGCCCATGAAATGCTTATATAGCCATATGCACGGTCACTTTCTCCGCCAAATCACCGCAATCTGTGATTGCTGCTCAGTTAATCTCATTTCAAGATAGCATTTTCAATGATGATTAAGCTATTAGCAAAGTATAGCGTAAACGGCCTTGGCCATAACATCAATAAGCCCGTCTTCTTATCCTGATCCTGTTCCACCCTCGTTGTTTGCCAATCTGCCCCCTAATTCCATTATGGGCTATGAGGCTCAATTCATCCAAGAGCCATCGCCCTAAAGCGTTCCTTAAAGTCTCGGGTATGTGTTACCCCGGCCGCTGGTTGATGGCTCTGCCCCCCCCTACGGGAGCGGCGTATTGTGGGCATACCGACGTCTGCATTGGTATGCCACACTCTCCAACTGTAAAAGGATGACCATTAAGACAGGTATACCAATGACCCGTACCGGTAAACTCCCGCGCCATTGCCGCGTACACCTGCCGTTTCTCCTCATTATCGACCGATATATAGAAAGGCGTGTCCTTTAGTATCGTATCGAAGTTCGAGACATCTCTAAGCATACCTTAAGTTTAGCCCGGGTATCTTTTGCATGTTCTCTGTGCCAAAGCCACGTATTACTTTGCCTCTGAGAGTAACGTCTCGGACCGTTTAAGGCTCGAAGATTTGTAAGAACGTTCAAGTATTGACTAGCGAACAAAAAAGATTCTGGCTTCCACTTCATGCATAGGTTGATCTCGGACGATTGTCTCTGTGACGAGGCTCTCACAAGTCTGTCGATTTTTGGCAAAGTCGAGGTGAAGCTCTGCTTTGATCCAGTTGTGCTGATTGGCGGGTTCCTGACGCTTCTGGCGAAGGACAAAAAAGTCAGATAAGATGGCCAGATTACAACGGATAGACAGCAAGCTAGTGAGCATCCGATTACGCGTATTGAGAACATTTCGGTCGACGGCGAAGTCAGTCGTAATGCCACGCCTTCTTCGAATATTCTGAATCATATCGAAGATGCGGCCAAAAGGCTGCTCTGCTTCGCTGACTTGTCAAAAGTTTTGTAATCTCGACCCGGTGCAGGGTTTGTAGCGAGCTTTTAAGGCGGGAAATTTTCTAATCCTGTCAATCTGATGGGCTGGGGATTTTCCCAATCTAATATCGTTTACTGCTGATGGACTCTCCGTGATTTGCGCGCCAGATGGCTGTTGAGGGACGATTTCTCCCGCGTCGGCGCTCTGTTGGAGCCGCTTCTATTCCTCGTACAAGCGTTGCTCGAGTGGGAGATACTGTTGATTGGCCCAGGAATAAATTTTTTGGTGGCTTCTTCGATCAGGCCTTGGCGAACTATGCGATTGTACTGGTTAATATCAGGAAGAGGACCCCGGCACATGGGACATTTCTTTATATTCTCGGTCGAGAACGCTTCTGGCAGCGGTTTAAGGGCGTTAACGGAAGAGCTTGGGGATAGCTCATAGTAATCAAACATTCCCATGGGCCTATCTATGTTCGAAAGTGCCATTAGATGGCGATATAACGGCATAATGACGGGATCTTCGTCAAGGTCGGTGTTACCATACGTATTTTGTAGGATGTAATCCACCATAACACCTTTGATATCTTTGGAAGCGCAGATCTGACAATATTTAGGGGGAGGACACTTTTCACCGTATACCGATGGACACTAATAGCCGCAGCTGAGCGTTTCTCCACATCTTTCGGAACATGGAAATATACTGCAGGGGACGGCGCAGGGCATCTGACAGCGTCCACGGTGCGGGCACGACCATGAGCAATCTTGAGCGCACGGTGCACAGGGCTCTTGGCATTTTTTGTGGCATTTAGAGTGTCCGCACTGAAATTCGCAGGGTGCTTTACACAGCGGACAAGACTCTTCGCCGTGAGATAGCATTTATCTTAGCTTGTGATATTAGGTTTTATCTTCGACCACTTTTGAGTCATGAGAGGTGAGAACAATCGTCGCACAATTCTCATGGATCTTGATGCTGGAACTTCCGGAATGCTCGGTGTCACGGGCTTAGAGGGAGGCTGCTATCACTACATCGGTACACATCAGCCTCCTTGATACTTGCGTGATCGATCATGTCGGTTGTTGGCTTCGTGGCTAATCTATGTGAACTCCATAACCTTATGGTAGCGGCGCTTTCTAGTGGACATCCAGAAAATGGCCAAGGAAGGAGACGGCTCCTGTTTTCGAAGCTGGGCCGCATACACGAATCATCTCTGGAATAGATAAGCAATCGGGGTCCACGGATTGAAGTAGAACATCTTTCATGTGCACTGATCATTCTTCCCTACTTCCCTCAACTGCACGGACATAGCTAGCCGTCAGATACTTAATACCTGTTCAAGCTAATCCAACGCCGCTGATAACCCAAGTACTGTTACGCAGATATAATTACATCCAATGCTTCCAACCATGCGCCATAGTTTCATTCCTCCACTTCCACAACCTCCATCACAACCTAAGTCTTCCCATCACATGGGAAGCAACAATCCATATCATTTTTTGCCGGCTGTGTCCCAAAGTGCGCACAGATCGGCCCGTCCCTTGGATCCCACCCCCCAACCGTACAACTCGCCCCCCCATTCGGCGTCTTGCTCTGCCAGCTCAATCCACCAATAGTAAACTGCACGTAATCATTCTGATGCTCCCCCGTGATTACGAGCGGATTCATCAATTTCGACTTAAAAGAATAGGAATTCCCAACATCGATATGTACGCCTGCTTCGCCGTTGGAGACCTGCGTTTCCCCGATCGGGAGCTTCTTATCGTCCACCATTTTAACGTACGCGAGCAGATTCTTGTCGTCGCCGAGGCAGGGGATCTCTGTTTCTTCGAGGTGGAAGCAGCAGGTTCCTGTGTTGTAGGGTGGGGGAGCAGGCGCGACTTGTGTCGGTTGGGGTTGTGGGTCGGAGGTACCGTCGACTTCGTCGCCGCCGTCGTTGGTGCCGACGGTGCCGGGCGGTGGATTAGTGAAGGTGCATTGTTTTCGCAGGAAATAGGCTTCCTGAGGACGATTTTAGTTAAATTGTAGATAGGGTGAAGGGGAAACAAGAGGGGGGGAAAGCCGGAACAGGGGCTTACGGCTCCTAGGAAGGCGTAATTCTGCGCGTTAACGAGTTTGTCTGCAGCTGATAGCTGGGTGCAATCGTACGCGCCGGCGCCACCGGGCCGTACGTCCTTGATGTGTTTGCCGAGAGCATCGTCGCCTATTTTGGTCCAGTGCCTGTTGAGATGAAAGCATGTCAGCGTGCTCAGATTTGGCTTCTTTCGCCGATGAGCGGCGAGAGCGTTGGTCGTGCACTTACGTTGCCTCGTGCATCATTGTGAAGGCGACGCTTGCCATCTTCTGAGAGGCATAGCCGTCCAGATCGCTACACTTGAGATCTCTGATATTCGGCAGTTGAAGCCCTTTGGGACACATGTGAAAAACCCCTCGTTGCCATGCCGACCATGCGTTGCTTGTGCCAGTACACCTGTTGAATTCATCGTCTTGCTGGCATACCCATTGTGTCATCAATGGATTGGCTTGGCCGACGCCTTTTGGATCTATTATTTTTTCGAGGACTTTTTTAACGTTGTCGGCATCGCCTTCGTTAAACCAGCGCTTGAATGTATCACTTTTGCTATCGGCTTCTACCCAGGCAAAGTAGACCATGTTTATCATGTCATCATAGCCGTTGTGAATTTTACCCGCGTCGGCCTTCTGTTGTCCATTGTCGTTAGGGTCCCAATTAAGGTATTGAGGCTCGTTCACTATTGCGGTGCCATAAGGGTAATCTGAGGGTTGGGCCCCTGGTGCTCGTTCTACGATAGCTGAATTAGAGCGAGCGGTGAGTGACGGAGCACTGACGAACGTTAGAGGTGGTTCGAAGAGCCCTGAAAAGTAGACTCACTCGGCAATTGGATTGGCGTTTGTGAGCGAGGCCGAGGCCAAGAGCTGGCACAAAAAGACAGTCCACTTGGAATGATACATGATAGAAAAGTCGAGACTGTGATGATGAAGAAACTGGGATCCTTAAAGGGCTGAGGTGGTAGAGCACTTTGCTGTTTCGATCAAGACTTCCTGTCCACGAGAGCAAGGACGGTCTTTTATAGACATTTTCGGAGAGTAGGACTGACCACGCCGTGAAGGTGAGACCTGGCAACCATCACGAAACACGCTCAAGAGAAGTGATAAGTTGGGCTTATTACCTGACATAGACATGTTGGACGCATGTGACCTACCTTGTTGGTACAAGACCCTGACCATAGCAATACCTGGGCAGGGGCACATGATACACAGTGGCGTATATGGTTGATGATTGCAATGTGAAAGTTGCATGCCTTGGAGAGGTACGACATAGAAGAGGCGCGGTGTGTGCAGCTGAACGCCTTGCAGGAGGACCAGAATCTGATGTCATCTCTTGCATTGATTGAAACAGTCATGCGCCACTCCACTAACAAGTCCGTTAACGGACCGACTCTCTCGAATGTCTCGATACATGAATAAATTCACGATGGTGGACAGGGGGGCTCACAGTGACGACAGCTATGTTTAGCCCCTAGCAAGCGTCTGAACGTGACCTCAAAGAATGTCTCCGGACTCGCTTCCTTTCCATTGAAGATTGATTTCATCGATCGATCATCGTACTTTGATTCCAGTCATTGTTTCAGTGTCTCTATAATAATATTGTTCATGAAAGGAATACCGCGGCTGGCAGACCAGGACATAGAAGCAGAATTACTAGACTTTGAACCAATCAAAAAGTTTTATCGAGGCATCATCGCATGAAAGGGAACATCAGTTGAGGCGAGCGGCATACTTCTATTGTGAGAATAATTGGACGCGAGTGGTGGACAGAAACCTCGATCCGGACCATTGGCATGCGGTGACGCATCGTGTCGGGCGCAGTAGTCATCACGTCGCTGAAGTGTTTGCTCCATGTATACGAACAGCATCATCTTCAAGCCACCATAGCAGCTTAACGTTTCATCCTCAGGGAGATCGGTATGGATCTCTTCATTCAGATGCATAAGGTACAGAGGTTCTATATTAAAAATTGCCGGTCGTGCGGCTCGTGCCTTATTTATGCCTTTAGCCTTACACTAAATTAAGGTAAAGGGGTTGCCGGTAGGGTTGAGGCTAGGGTGCGAACGTGTTTAAAACATGGTTTTTGACTATCTTCTTTAGGCTAGCTCAAAGCGTGTTTTATACATGTTTTTTGAAGGAGGTTTTAAACACAGGGGTGGTATATATTTATAGTAGCAAATTAATAGGGGGTTAATTGGCCAATTTGGCCTGCAGGTTGACCCCTTCATCATGTAAAGGAAGCTCCAAAAGCACCTGGCCGTCGATGACGCTATCCAAATACTCGTTGAGGATATTCTCGCTCGAAGGATTTAGTCTGGTCATAGCAATTTCCTCCTGCAACAGTCTATCCTTCATTTCACATAGCTCCTCCTCATCGACTTCAATGCCCTGTGTATAGCGGAGTCTCTTCTTCAGCTCACGGGGTCGATTGAGCGTACGCTCGTTGATGTAGATATACATGATCTTATGACAGTGACGGCACTGAACAGTAGCAAGCCTTCCAGGTATGGTTATCTGCTGGAAGTTATCGACGACGAGCTGGTTCAAAGGCCTACCGCCACGTTGCGGAGGCATTGCTGGAGGTAGAGAGGTAGGGGTCTGCAAGCAGGTTAGCTAGTAGAACGGACGACAGCGAGGTGGCGACAGCAGGGTAATCCTCCAATCAATGACCCTTGTATGCTTAGATAATAAAAAGCCAAAAAAGCGAAGCAAAAAAGCCGCTAAGAGGTATTATACACGTTTTTTGTAGAAAAAACGGTTTTATTCGTTCCCTAGTTGAGGCTCAGCCTCTCAGGGCTAAAACAAGATAATCTAACCTAATTTTTACATGGTGCGAGTCATAGATTTTACGCTGAAACGGCTGTCAGATTCGGGATTCCATCTGACAGGATCAAAATTGAGCATTTCGCATGAGGCACTTGAAACACTATGATGACGTGGCGTGGCTCGGCTTCAACAGCATTGCGAAAGATGCTAGTTCTACCCTACGCGGCTACGCCGCTTGGCTTTCAGGCTGCCGTGAAACGCATCATGAGCCGATTTTTGCGAACGTGATCAGTGAGGCGGGTAGGTCCTGAAACAGTACGGGCAGTCGTTAGTCTTATATCATTGACTGATGCCAAGTTCCTCTGTCGATGATCGAGAATCGACATTGGCAACGGCTGCCTTTTGTCAAGTAGGTTTTCGAGCCCGTTTTGCCTCTTCCGTGGCTCTGTTGAGTGTCGTACAACCGGTCTTGGAAGCTAGGAACACCATTCTCAGTTAACGAAAACAACGCCAGAAGAAGAAATATTGACCCCGATATCTACTCCGGAGGCAAGCGAGATGGCGCTTGAGACCGGACCCCGAGTCGAGGTTCAAATGAGAGCAACGAGGATTTGTTACTTATCTGGCAAACCTCGGTTCGATTTCGTAGTCCTGCTCACTCTCCGTAACGGCAAGGAGCCTGTCCTATTTCTCAAGAATGGTTTGCAGGATATCAAGCAATTCCAGTCCATCAATTCGGACCAGATCGTGCAATGCATCGACAATGACACGGGTGAGCAGCTGCAAATCTTGTGTCAGGGCCCGAAGCCTTCATATTTAAGACTTGAGCCCAACCGAGGTGGATACGTGACCTTCACAACTTGCGACTCCCCCAAGCCATATGAACTTGTATTCGACACCTCGTCGCTCCTTCCAGACCACCATTATAGACTCCGCTTCAATCAGACAGACTCTATCACGCACTGGCCGTCAGCAAGTGAAGAGTCATTGGACGCCCTATCCCCCGGCCCCGAATGGTCCGCAGTAGATATCCCTACGCCATCACCAACCAAAATCACCTGGACACTGGTTGGCGATAACGATGTTACCTTCACGACCCTTACCTCCCCCTCAGCACCCCCCAAAATTACCGCCACGCTCTCAGCCCCCTCAACCTTTTCGCTCTTAAACAACCCTCCCTTTACATTCACCCTCACCTTCTCCACCGACCCCCAAGCTGCAATAACAGTCCTAGCAGAACGTCCCCGCGTCGCTCGCAATGACTCCGACATAGAGATCCTAGACGCCGAAACAGGAGCGCGTATCGGACCTGAGCAGATCGAGGATAATTTAGATGGACCGTGGCAGGGGGAGGAGTTCTTGAGGATCGACGGGACCTACACAGAGACGAGAACATTGGATGCGAAGCGCCTGACGGAGTTTGGGGGCCAGGGGATGCGGGTGGGGCAGGAGTATGTATTGCGGCATTTGGGAGAGATGTGGGAATGGTGGAGTGAGGATACGATCGATGAGGTTATGAAGTATGCGGGGGAGAGGGGGGGGATGGGATTGGGGAGGACGGAGGGGATCAAATTTAAGAGTGGAGGGGAGATGAGGTTCAGGGTGGTCGAGTAGCGGGAGGTTTTCGAATGCGATGCTTACATTCAATATTCACAAGCACATGGTGGGTTAAGAATAAGCATCAGGTAGTAGCAGGATATCAGGATTTATTTTTGATATCGGTTGAAGCATCTGCTGGTTGCGATTCTTCTATTCGCCAGTGAACAAAAGGTGTCCCGAAAAAAACAATTGGAATGTCGAGAGTTGAGTATGACGGTCACCAACCAAAGCAATGAGCTTTTCTTTTCTTTGGTGAGCGTGGAAACAGCGCCAAATCGATGACCTCGTGGACTTGCTTGGGTGCTATTTTTTAAGGCCTTGGGTTTTCCGTGCTTGCAGCCTTGCAGGGCTGTTTCCTAGAGACACCAAGGTTTAGTCCTGCACTTTAGGGTGGCGTTGGCACAAGCTGAGTGCAAGTTGCGCGAGGTGTTGCGTTGTTGCTCGAACCAGCCAGTGTAATAAGTATATGGCGATTTGTACACGGTGGATGGAGACACGGTCTTCTCAACAGGAGGCTGAAAGAGATTCGTTGTCTTTGCACCCAAGCCAAGCGAGTGCAATACAAGGCTCGTCGCTTTTCAGTAAAATGTAAGTCAGCCTCGCACTTATGATACTCAAGAACTTCGATACATCTCTAGAGTTCAAGCTCAGCTCAATAGATACTAATTACCGGCGCCAGGTTCTGACGCTATAAGGATCTTGTGAGATAAGAGCGAACAACTTTACTATACTTTAGAAATAGTATATAGTTAGTCTTTAGCGATCTAATATCTACTAGAACTATATATAGACTTGAGATTTCTACGAGAATTATAACTATAAAATAGATACTATATTACTCTATAATCATCTTATAAAATTAAGAGTATATAAGAGCGAACGACTTTACTATATTCTAGAAATAGTATATAGTTAGTCTCTAGCTATCTTAATATCTACTAGAACTATATATATATATATATATATATATATCTGAAGTTGATCGATAAAAATTCTCACAGAACTTTGGTTCGTCGCTTCTTTCGTCGATTGTAGCAGTGATGGTTGAAGAAGAGTCAGGGATTGTTGGCCCTCTTTTCCAGCACATTTAGACTCGCTTCTTCTCGTTCTTTCCGCGTTGTCCCTCTGATCTCTTACGATATCCCCCGCTCCCCCCCCCACACCAAACGGGTGAGAGCACATTAGCTTGAGGCCTTGTTCTAGTTCTTTGTCGAGCTTCGAACCTGAATGTGTTTGTGGAGCAAGCACATGGATGGGAAATCCAACACTGCCTGGTCTCAGCTCTCATACACCAGATAACGAGTGGCCGTGAAGAAAAGCTTTGGCCCTCTCCCAAGCCGAGATTTTCACTTCTTTCCCCCCTACAATTTCCCCCATCACATTTCCTTTTCTTCCCAAACGGAAATCCCGACCCCAGTTTCAGGTCACCGCCTTAGGGCATTCAAAGATATCGACCAAGGGAGCATCAGCTCTTGCGCTCTAGGAAGCTCGACCTGCTGATATTTTGGAACAGGTCGATGAAAACCAACGAGGCATCGTCACCTTTTCTCGCACATCAAGGGGTAATTTGTGCAGGGAAGTTCGTTTCGACGTCTCCTTAAGACTTGCTTTCCTCATCCTGTCAGCTCTGTCCGATTTATCAATCGTGTCCCGTTCCTGTGTAAACAGCGGAGCACTCCGTGAAGTAATCCTTAGCTTTACACCACTGGAGTGTACTTCTGAAGCAAATCGAGGAAGACCAATGAAACCTGGTCTGGGCCGTCCTGCCCAACTCTACAACTAAGGAACCGA
>JAABUZ0100000515.1_pt1 | contig 93852 bp, 87 predicted proteins | sample 5562091 | NCBI WGS metagenome assembly JAABUZ01 (sample SAMN12813069, study PRJNA571459) | rock metagenome | isolation source: Antarctica rocks | place: Antarctica: Victoria Land, Linnaeus Terrace sud | collected 2015-12-21
CGTGCGCTGCGGTGGCGACCCCGGCTCGTGCCGCGGCGGGCTGGGCGACCCGTACCAGGACGCGACCCACCCGTCGTCCATCGCCCACCCGTACACCCGCAGCTCGCTGCACGTCGGCGGGGCGTACACGGTGACGCTCGGCGTCGACTTCGCCGCCGAGTATCGGTTTCGGCTGGACGACGCGCCAATGAGCGACTGGGCCGCCCTGGACACCCGCCACCCGGTCTGGTCCGCCAGCCACCCCGTCCAGGAGGCGCAGGCCGTCCTCACCCGCCAGTAGACGGAGAGGGCGACAACCGCGGCCCATGGCGCTCGATCTGGCCCTGGTCGGCACCAGCGGGACCATGCCGCTGCCGGGTCGCTGGCTGGCCAGCGCCCTCATCCGCTGGGACGGCCATCTCATCCTCTTCGACTGCGGCGAGGGCACCCAGATCAGCCTGCGGGCCCTCGGCTGGGGTATGGGCGCCATCGACCTCGTTCTCATCAGCCACCTGCACGGCGACCACGTTGGCGGACTCGCGGGGTTGCTCCAGTCGCTCGGGCATGGCGGCCGTGCCACCCCGGTCGACGTCGTTGGGCCACCCGGCCTGGCGGAGACCGTCAGGCAGCTGTGCGTCGTCGCCCAGCACCTGCCATTCGACGTCCGCTGCCACGAGCTGCCCGGCTCGGCCTCGTTCGCATTCGGGCAGCTGCGCTGCTCGGCCCAGCCCGCCCAGCACTCGGTCCCTTGCCTCGCCTACCGGTTCGATCTGCCACGACAGCCCCGCTTCCAACCGGAGCGGGCTCGCGGCCTGAATGTCCCCGTCCAGCAGTGGAGCGCCCTGCAACGCGGCGAGACAGTCACCGTGGCCGAGCGGACCGTGACGCCCCAGCAAGTGCTCGGCCCGCCGCGACCTGGGCTGGCCGTCGGCCTGGTCACCGATACCCGGCCAACGCCGGCGCTGGCGACGTTCCTCCGCGGGGTCGACCTGCTCCTGTGCGAGGGCATGTACGGAGATTCCGCCCAGCAGCCGCGCGCCGAGCAGCGCGGACACATGACCTTCGCCGAGGCAGCCGGTCTGGCCCGCGACGCCGGCGCCCGGCAGCTGGTGTTGAGCCACTTCAGCCCCAGCCTGGCCGACCCGGACGCCTACCTGGCGCAGGCAACCGCCGCCTTTCCGGCCACGGTCGTTGGCCACGACTACCTCCAGATCAGCTTGACGTTCCCGCCGGACCCACCGGACGGTGCCGCTCCTTAGAACTCGGGAGAACTCGGGCAGCACGTCACTCTCCGAGGACCGCCCGCTCGGCTAGCGCCAGGGGCAGACCGCCGCCGCGGGCGATCGTGTCGTGGAAGGTGCGCAGGTCGCGGCCCGTTGCCAGGTAACGGCCACGAATGCGCAGGATCTCCAGCAGGCCTGTCAGGTACGACGACGCTTGCGTTGGCCAGCTGCAGTAGCGGCCGACCTCGGCGCGCGCCGTCGGCGGCGGCAGGTTGGCTCGCTCGACCATGAAGCGCACCGCCTCGTCGACGCTCATCTCGCCCATGTGCAGGCTGGTGTCGACCACCACGCGGGCGGCCCGGAAGAGGGTCGCCTCGTACTGGGACATTTTTTGGCGCGGGTCGGTGAAGAACCCCTGCTCGCGCATGACCTGCTCGGCGTAGAGCGCCCAGCCCTCCGAGAAGAAAGGCGTGCGGAACGTTCGCCGTACCGCGCTGGGCTGGGACTGCGTGGTGACGAGGTGCCAGTGGTGCCCGGGGTAAGTCTCGTGGACGGCCGTGGTCGGGATGCTCGCGTAGCTGTTGTTCTCCAGCCGCTGCTGCACCTCGGCTTCGGGTGCGCCGTCCGGCGGGAACGGCACGAAGAAGTGGCCGGTCAGCGAGTGCGAGAACGGCGGCGGGCTCTGGTACGACGCCACCGCCAGGACGGGCCGCTGGTACAGCGGCGACGCCTCGACAAGACACTCCTCGCCCGCGGGGAACGAGACGAGGCTGTGGTCCTTCAGGAACTGCCGGGCTCGCTCGGTCCACGCCGCATAGGCTTGCCGCATGGCTTCGGGCGTCCGCGGGTGGTCCCCGTTGAAGCTCGCCAGGACGCCGGGCCAGTCGTCAGTGCCAGCGATCGCTTGCGCGCCGCGGCGCAGCTCTTCCGCCAGCCGGTCGTACTCCTGACGCCCCCGTTCGCGCAGCGACCGCGCGTCATAGGGCAGAAGCTCCCTCTCCTGGAGCAGACGGCTGTAGCGATCCTCGCCGATGGCCCAGGCGCCGTGCGCGCTGTCCAGCAGCTGCTCGAGGAAGCCCGCGTAGTCGTCGAATGCCGCGCTGGCCACCGCCCCGGCCGCGGCCAGCTGTGACCGCAGCCCCGGATCCGCGACCTCCTCCGGCACCAGGTCCCGCAGGTAGCGGGCGCCGGCCCGCGCCTGGCCGAGGGCGCGCTCGACGTAGACCTTCGGCGCCATGTCGGGCGCCAGGTTGCGCTGGCCATCGGCGATCAGCCGAGGCACCGCCCGCAGCCGGGCCACCGCGCAGCGGACCAGCTCTGGCTCTGGCTTGAGCCGGTGCAGGAAGAGCGCGAAGATGCCGTCCAGCCCGGGCTCCATGTACGTGTCTGGCTGGCGGCGCCACATGGCCCAGTCGTCCATGATCCCCCGTCCGCGCAGCACCGACAGGATCAGGTCCCTGTCGATGCGCTCCTCGGGGGCGAGCTCAGCGGCGCGAAGGGCGGCGAAAATCTCGAGCCAGCTGGCGCTCCGCTGCTGCCGCCGCGCGAAGGCCGCCTCGGACAGATCGTCCAGCTGGTCGTCCAACCCGTCTACGCCGAGGTCGGTTGCCATGGCGGGCGACTCGGCGTACACCTCCGCCAGGAATGCGCTGCTGAGCTCCGCGAACGTCGGCATGTTACTTTTCTCCCGCTCTCCCGCTCTCCCGCTCTCTGCTCTCGTGCTCGTCGCACCAGTCTAAGCAGGTGGTCTTGAGGCTTAAATCTTGCTTGTTTCTCGTCATCTGAGCGCCACCTGCTTGTTCAGGCTCTTCCTTTTGTTCGCGCTACGCGCTCAGACCAGAGCAGGGATACCATGCCGGCTACGTCCCCCATGCCCAGCCGGCTCGTCTGGTACGCAGAACACCGGGCATGATGAGCCACCGGCCGCTGCTCGAGCGGACCGCCGTGCGCGACTGGCGGGCGGTCACCGCGCTGTTTGGAACGACGACGCTGCTCGAATCGCTGGCCATCGGCCACCTGACGGCGTTCACGCCACTCTTCCTCCGCCAGGAGCTGCGCATGAGTCCGGAGGAGGTGGCCACCAGGACCGGCCTGCTGACCGCGGCGACGTTCGCGGTCGCCTTCCCCCTCGCGCCGCTGTGGGGGTCGCTTGCCGAGCGCTACTCGCGCAAGCTGATCATCGCCAGGAGCCAGTACATCGAGGCCGTCGCCTACGTGCTGTGCGCGCTAGCGCCCGACCTGGCGTGGTTCCTGGCCGCGCGCCTGCTCCTGGGATTGACCTTCGGCAACATCGCCATCGTCGTTGCCACGCAGTCGCTGCTGACCCCGGATCGACGGATGGCGAGCGCCATCTCGGTGGTGCAGGCGGCCAACCCGATCGCGCTGAGCATCGGGCCGCCGCTCGGGGCGCTGCTCCTGCCATGGATCGGCCTGCGCCAGCTGTTCATGGTCGACGGCCTGGCGTGTCTCGTCGCCGCCCTGCTCGTGACGCTTCTCATGCCCGAACCGGAGGGGCGCAATGCCGCGGCGCCCATCCTGGCCAACATGCGCGCCACTGTCGTGATGGTGTGGCGGCGGCCCGTGATTCGGCTGAACTTCCTGGCGTGGTACCTCACCCGTGGCGCCATGGGCGTCGTCGACACGTACCTGCCGGTGCGCATCGGCGAGCTTGTTCCCGTGGATCCGGCGCCAGCCATCGGCGTGGTGCTCGGCGCCTTCGGCGTACTGACCACCGCGGCGACGTGGGCGACCGGTCGGGTTGTCGACCGTCTCGGGGCAGCCCGCCTGTTCTGGCCGGCGATGCTGGTGGCGGCGCTGTCGGTGGCCGGGACGGCGCTGTCGCCGTGGTTGTGGCTGCTCGCGGTCGCTACCTGGGCGCGGTCGGTGCCGGTGGCGCTCACCAGCACGGTCCTGTACGCGCACCTGGCGCAGGTGCTGCGCCGGAACGAGCGGGCGCCCGTCATGAGCTTGACGCCCTTCCCGAGAAACCTGTCCCAGTTCAGCCTGCCGCTCCTGGCGTCGGCGGCGGCCAGCCTGGGAACCGGGGCGGCGCTGTTGGTCGGGGCGGCGGTGTACCTGGGGGCGGCGGTGGCGGGACACCGCATGTTGGCCGAGACGGAGTCGGCCGATCGGGACATGGAACGGGGGGTGTCTCTAGTGGAGACACCCCCCTGATCTTGACGGCACAAATACTCAGCGGGTGTACGATACGACGCTGGTTCGCGGCGCACCTGGCCGTTTTCAGCCTTCCCGGCTGATAGGGATCGGCTCGCACCAGAGACGTGCATGAGCCCGTCTAGAACGGGGAGCGCCGCTACGAGGCCCCTGTTCGGCGGCGTTCGCCGACGGGGCCGCTAGCAGTCAACCTGCCAGCGACAAAAGGTGGAGTGGGGCTTGCGAAGAACCATGGGCACCTCCTTCACCGTTGATGCCCTGATGCTACCACTCGGGCGCCCGCCTGGCAAGTGTGTCGGACCAGAAACCTCCTGCTTTCGTGCTTTGGCCGGCGCCGAGACCGTCGTTGGGAGGGCTGAGCCGGATGTACACTAGGGCACGGTCGTCCCTTCCCCATGCCCATCTACGAGTACCGCTGCGGTGACTGTCGGCGCCGCGTCAGCCTCTTCTACCAGACGTTTTCGGCGGCGGCGAACGCGGCGCCGACGTGCCCGACCTGCGGCTCGGCCAACCTGTCGCGGCTCGTGTCGCGCGTCTTCCAGCTGAAGAGCGAGGACGCGCAACTGGACGACCTGTCAGACCCGTCGACCTTCGGCGACCTCGACGAGAACGACCCCAAGAGCGTCGCCCGGTGGGCGCGCAAGCTCGGCCAGCAGATGGGCGAGGATCTTGGCGACGACTGGCAGGAGATGGTGGACCGGATCGAGGCAGGCGACGACATGGGCGAGGGACCTGGCGCGGCGCCCGACGGGGGCGAGGATGGCGAGGGGGTGGGCGCGGCCCCCATGAGCGACGATCTCTGACCGACCCCGCCATCCTGCCAAGCGGCCTGCCGTGCGCCAGCCTGGGCCTGCTGCGGCGAGGCAGGACTGTGCGCTTGCCCGCTGGCCTGGTGGTGCCGGAAGAGGCCGATGGTGCGCGATTGCTGAGCTCCCTGACCGGGCGCCCGCGTCCGCCGGGCTGGTGGGGCGGCCGCGCCGCCCGCCGGAGCGCCAGCCTGGCGGTCTCCCCGGGCGCGGTCGGGCTGAACACGCAGGCCCTGGCGCTGCTGCGCGCCGCCGAGGCGAGCCGCGCCCGCTGTCTCGTGGTCGTCGCCCCCCACGTCTCCGACGAGGTCCTGGCCACCCTGCTGATCAACGACCTGGCTCGGGTCCTGCCTGACGGTATTCTGCCGCTCCAGGTGCAGGCGCCCGAGTTCCACGTCGCCGAGCTGATCGAGCGCTTGGCCAAGTACCTGGGGGTGCCGCTCTGGGATGGCCGGCCCGCTCAGGTGCCGCTGCTCCGCGTCCAGCGCGTGCGCGCCACGACCGAGGCGATGGAGCTGGAGCTGGCCGGGCCAGCCCGGGGTGTGGCCCGTCGGCGCTGGCCGCCGTGGACCTGACCTACTCTATCTCTATCCAGGGGACGGCTACCCACGCCTGGCAGGCTAAAGCGGATACCGTAGAGAGCGGCCCAAGTTCCGCGGCTCGGAGGGGCGCTCACCAGGTGCCCGCGTTACGGCGCGGAGAAGGAGAGTTCGACACCATGCGCAAGAACCATTTGCGAGAACTGCTAAACGAAGGTAAGCCCAGCGTCGGCACCCACGTGCTCAGCTCGTGGCCGACGATCACCGAGATCGTCGGCCAGACTGGCTACTTCGACTACGTCGAGTTCGTGGCCGAGTACGCCCCGTGGAACCTCTACGACCTGGACAACCTGGCCCGCGCCATCGAGCTGTTCCCGAATTTCACCGGCATGATCAAGATCGAGCAGGACACCCGCGGCCATCTGGCGATGCGCTCGGTCGGGTCGGGGATCCAGAACCTCCTGTTCGCCGACGTGCGGACGCCGGCAGAGGCTCTCCAGTGCGTGCGGTCCGTGCGCGCCGAGCACCCCGACCATCGCGGGCTGCACGGGGTGGGCATGCGCCGCGACGTCGGCACGATCCTCTACGGTGGATCGCCCGAGTTCGTCGACGCCCTCGCCGAGTGCGTGGTCGTGCTGATGATCGAGAAGAAGGAAGCGATCGAGAACCTGGAGGCCATCCTGTCCGTGGAGGGCGTGGACATGGTCCAGTTCGGTCCGTCCGACTACGCCATGAGCCTCGGGATACCGCGGCAGACGTCGCACGAGAAGGTGCGCGACGCCGAGAAGTACACCATCGAGACGGCGCACAAGATGGGCATACCCGCGCGCGTCGAGCTGCGCGACGCCGCCGGCGCCCAGCGCTACCTGGACATGGGCGTGCAGCACTTCTGCATTGGCTGGGACGTCCGCGTTCTGCACGACTGGTGCACCGAGAACGGCAAGGCGATGCGGGAGCTGCTGTCCGGTGTGGGAGCGGCCGAGCCGGCGCTGGCTGGAGGGCGCGCCCAGAGCGGCTACTAACCACTCATTGAGGTAGTTGACGTCCATCACACGAGCAGCAGAAAGAGGAGCGCCGGGTCGCAAACGGTGAACGGTGGCTTTTATGGCTGGACCGCCGCTGCGCCGGCCTGCTCCTGCCATCTCGGAACGTTCACGCCCATCACGACGAGCCACCGGGCCAGCAACAGTTCCGCCACGCCGGGTAGCAGAATGTAGGGCAACAGATGAGCCGCGAATGCTGGTGAGAGGAAGCTTGCGAAATTGTCGATTTGGTAGCACAAGCCCGAGATAGCCAGCAACACACCCAGAATTCGAGGCAGGAACGTCGACCTGAAAATGAGATAGCCGATCAGGAGGTTATAGGATCCGAAAAGTACCATGCTGATGGTGTATCCCTGCGCATGCAATTTGAGAAACACGAGTGCCAGAACCTGCAACTGCTCGGTGCTAAATGCCCTCAGAGACTGAGCGTCTCCCAGGACGACTACGGGGGCGAGCTGAAACAGCGAGTCGAGAGCCTCAACAGCGCTTCCCACGAGGCTGAAGAATGCAGCAAGAAAGGAGAGGCTTCTGTTCACCGGCTCGAACAGATTGTATAGAAGAAGCGTATAGGCTATATAAACGATCGATAGAAATTCGCCTACGAAAGCCATCCGAAATAGCAGCTCGTTCGCCAGAATGTTGTGTGCTGTAGCCGCGGCGTCATCGTATACAACAAGCCCGCTGCGAACGGTCGCAGCGAGTCCCGACGTTACGGTAATCAAAGCAATCACACCAGCCATCCTGGCCTGGAAAGGCGGCGACGTTTCTGCAATCCGTTCCATCATTGACCTCTCACTAGTTGTCCTTGGTGCCAGCTCCGCCACACTCTTCCGCTCACCATGCTGCCAATCAGACGAGTGGGTCGACGTTGACGTGAGGCTGATGACCTCGTAGCCGCGCAACGCCTCCAGAAATGGCTGGAAGCTACCGCAGACCAAGCAGCGCAGGATTGGACCGTCAAGTTCCACCTCGCTCACTCCCGACGTCCGCTCTATCTGTTGGACGGGAGGGGCGCTGATGAAACTGACCTCCACTCGCTGGATCGGTAGCTCCTGAGTCATGCCGTCAGCCTAGGGAGCACGCCCGCGCGCCGACATCCGTGGAATTCCTGATTGTGTACTGAGTCGACCCGAGAGTCGCTCGCCTGCGGCCGTAGTACAGTCCTGTTGACCATGGCCAGGCCCACCCACCGCTTGGGCAACCTGCCGTCTGAAGCGACCAGCTTCATCGGCCGCCGCCGCGAGCTGGCGGAACTGAGAAAGCGGCTCACCGCCGCCCGCCTGGTCAGCCTCGTCGGGCCGGGCGGGGTCGGCAAGACCCGCCTGGCGATCCGGATGGCGACCGACCTCGGACGCGGCTTCTCGGACGGCGCCTGGTTGGTCGAGCTCGCTGAGGTTCAGGATGCCGCGCTGGTGAGCAACGCCGTTCTGGCGGCCCTGGACCTGCGGGACCAGACGGCGACGGAGCCGCTGGCCCTGCTGCTCTCGTACTTGCAGGACAAGCAGCTGTTGCTGGTGGTGGACAACTGTGAGCACCTGCTCGGTGCAGCCGCTCAGCTGGTGACCCATGTCATCCGAGCGGCGCCGAGGGTGCGGGTGCTGGCCACCGGCCGCGAGCCGCTGTCGGTCTCGGGTGAGCAGGTGGTCCCCGTGCCGCCGCTCGAACTGCCTTCCGCTCACGCAGCCGAGCCTCTTACGCAGCTGTGGCAGAACGAGGCCGTCCTGCTGTTTACGGAGCGGGCGGCGGCGGCATCGGGCACCTTCGACCTGACGGCCTCGAACCAGGCGGCCGTCGTCGATCTGTGCCGCCGGCTCGATGGTCTGCCGCTGGCGATCGAGCTCGCGGCGGTCAGAGCGCGTCCTCAGCGCGGAGCAGATTCTCGCTCCCTTGACCGACCGCTTCGGTCTGCTCACGGGCGGCAGCCGGGCTGCGCTCCCGCGTCATCAAACGCCGCGAACCACCATCGACTGGAGCCACGAGGCCTTGGCGGCCGGCGAACGGACGCTCCTCAGGCGCTTATGTGTGTTCGCCGGCAGGTTCACCCTGGAAGACGTCGAGGCGGTGTGTACGTCCGACGACGTGCCGGCAGCCCACGCACTGGACGCGCTGGCATCGCTCGTCGACAAGTCGCTGGTGATGAAAGAGGACGCCAAAGGCGTCGCCTGCTATCGCCTGCACGAGACGATGCGCGAATACACCCGCCTCAAGGTGCAAGCGGCTGGTGAGGAGGACCTCGTCGAACGGCGATGCGCCGAGTACTACCGGTTGAGGTGTCAGCGATCGGGAGCGGACGCTCGCTATGGGCTGCTCGAGTGGCTCGAATGGATGGACCTGGAGATCGACAACGTCCGATCGGTCCTTCGGCGATGCCTCATTCACGCGGACTGCCCGCGCGGAGTCGATCTCGCCAGCTCGCTGGGGTGGTATTGGATCACGCGCGCGACCACTGAAGGTGTGCGCTGGCTCGATGAGCTGCTTGCGTCGGGAGGTGGCCATCCGAAGGCGCATGCCTCGGCGTACTTCATCCGCGGATTCTTGGCTGTGTTGCAGCCTGATCCGACAGCTGCCAGGCCAGCGCTTGAACGCGCCGTGGCGGCGGCTCGAGAGGCGGGCCAGCTCCGTCTGCTGTCGCAATCGCTAGCCATGGCATCGATCGCCGAGAACATGGCCGGTGATCGCGCGTCCGCCAGGCGCTGGCTCACCGAGGCGCAAGGCATCACAACGGGTCTGGATGACCTGCCCGCAACGCTCATGCTGCTTCAGGCTCGAGCCCTCCACGGTCTCTTCGAGGGCGATCTCGACGCGGTCAGATCCGCGTCGTCAGAAGGCGCGCGTCTCAGCCGAGAAGCAGGTGACCTCTACAGTCTTGAAATGATGCTGATCAACCTGGGGGGCGCCGCGCTCATCGCCGGTGATCTTGATGCGTCAAAGCCGCTGTACACAGAAAGTTTGCGGATCGCTCACCAGATCGATGACCGGGTGGCGCAGTTCTACGTGCTCGGCGGATTGGGTTGCCACGGCGCCCGCTCTGGCCAAGCGCGGCTCGCGGCGCAGCTACTCGGGGCCACGGAAGCCGTGCGAACCGGCGCTGGCGCGAGCGTCACAGTCCTTGCCCCGCTCCTGGCCCAGGCCGAAGAGTCGGCGATCGCGGCGCTTGGGGCATCGAGATTCGAGGCCGAGTTCAAGACCGGAAAACAGTTGAGCCGAGGCACCGCAATCGGACTGGCGCTTGGCGAGCCGGCTCATCTTGCCGCCGCGGCTTCAGACGGCGCGGGCACGGGGCCACTTGGGAAGCGGGAAGCCGATGTCGCACGGTTGGTCGCCGACGGTCTGAGCAACAAGCAGATCGGAGCGCGCTTATTCATATCTGAGCGCACCGTCGAGAGCCACGTCCGCAGCATCCTCAACAAGCTCGGGTTCAGCTCACGAGCCCAGATCGCCGGCTGGATGGTGTCGTCGACTCTGTAGCGGCTGACAAGCACCGATCACCGGCGGCTCCTAAACCAAAGCCAAGGTGGAAAACGCTGGATGATCGCGGTACGCTCTCAAGGAGGAACGCAAGCGGCGAGGTCCTGCGATGGACGATGTTTTGGCTGTGCTGAGGCGCTGGGAACTGGACATCGGTGCGGTCCGGGAACAGGTGTATCCTACGCCGACACCGCGCGAGCGGGAGCGCTGGCACGCTCTGCGGCTGCTGGCGGGCGGGTGGTCAGCCATACAGGTGGCCGAGGCGCTGGAGCACGACCCGCACACGATTGGTGAGTGGCTGGCGACCTTTCGGCAGGCTGGGCCAGCCGGTGTCAGCTTCGAGCACACCGGTGGTCCCGCCCCGCCCTCGGCAGCCAGCAGCGAGCCGAACTGAAGGCCGCCGTCCAGGCGTCGCCGACGGCCGCTGGCATCGACCTGGCCGCCTGGAACGGGAAGGTGGTCCGGGAGTTCGTGCGGCGCCGCTTCGGCAGCACGCTCAGTCGGAGTAGCTGTCTGAACTACCTGCACCGCCTGGACTTCGTGCTCAAACGGCCCAAAAAGCGCCTGGTCAAAGCCAACGCTGAGCGCCGGGCCGCCTTCGTCCGCGAGTACGCGCTGCTGCGAGCGGCGGCGCACGCCACCGGCGCCAAGCTCTTCTTTGCCGACGAGGCGCACTTCTACGCGGATGTGGACCTGCGGGGTAAGTGGGTGCTGCGGGGCGAGCCAGCCCTGGTGGACTCGACCAGCCATTGCAGCGCGATGCCGAGCAGCGCCGCAAAACTGTCAAGTACCGGTTATGCTCTTCATTATACCGATGCATGTGGAGTACATCCATCTCACTTGTCCTGCTACGGAATAGCGTCGCTGAGGTGGGTGAAACATGTACGGAAATCCAAGTATTTGTGTCTTTGTGCCACCGGTCTAATTCCACAATCCACTGTTTCAGACTCTTATCACTCTCCACGGAATATCGAAACAGCCGTTCTCCTGTATCCAGACTTTCACCAAGTTCAGAGGAGATCGCTGGTTTGTCGCCGCAGACGTAGTCTGTCCTTGCAATTCCAGAAGCTCCTTCTCTAAAATGTCGATTTGAATGGATTGATTTTCAAATGCCACGAAATTTACTTGCAGAAGTGCGTAGACGAAGAATACGAGCACCGAGTCCACAGTGAGCCAGCCTGTGTTGAGATTGAACCGCTCAAGGAGCTTCTGAGCTTCGGGTACATTGAGGGCTAGTGAAGTTCCGATTGTTAGGCCTGCAAACATGGGTGTGATGCAACGGGCTCCCCACTCTGCGGCAGACCAGAGCGCTGCCGGTGCCGATCGCATGAGGCGCCCGTAGAAGCGCAGCACTCAGCCATGCTACCGATCCTCATCACAGTCAACCTGAACCACTACCGGGCGGGCAGGCCGAGCGTTCCGCGCTGTCGCCCAACGGAGGGCTCTCGTCGCAGCGCTGCTCGCGGCACCCTTCGTGGTCCTTGGCCTGACAGTGCTGGCGGGACGGAACTCCTATCCAGCCGACTTGCCACCGCCTAAAAAGCGACTGCCTGGCCTCGAGCGCTGGCCTGGGAGTAAGTGACAAGCGGCTAGGAGACTCCGAGCTCGGCGCTACCCGCACCGAATGCGGGGAGGTAGACTCGCGCGCAGAAAGAAGCTCCGACGCCAGTGACACGGCTCGGGGCCGGGCAAGCCAGACAGTCGGAGGTTGGCCTACGTGCCTACTCTAGCGCCCCGCGTTCGGGTTGGCGCTCAGCGCTGTTGATGCCAGCCGAGGGCGGCCCCTGGATCCTCATAGCGACGTTCTGCCGCGACGTGACCGACGCCGGGCAAGGTGAGCTGTCTCTTGAACACCTTGTCGGCACGCTAACGTTCGACACCCAGGATCCCGAAGCGCCGGAAGTCATGCCTGAGATCGACCACGAGTTGCTACTTGTAGTCTCAATCCTCCCCGCCCCCGGCCAAGTCGCAGCAAACGTGGTCTTTGGGATACAGGCACCTGATGGACATCGTGGTCTCGGCTCGCCGATGGCAATCCAGTTCCCCTCTGAGAAGCCAGCCATCACCCTGCTCGTTCCCCTCCAGATGCGGCTCCACATGGAGGGCCTGCACTTCGCGGAGGTCTATGTGGACGAGCGGCTGCTCACGCGGGTACCGCTTGAGGTGGTCTACGTTCGACGCCCAGCCGCCACGACTCCGTCGTCGAAACGTTCCTCAACGCGCGCGCGGGCGGCCGCGAAGCGGGCCCAATCGTAATGCTGCTACTACGAGGTACGGAAACTAGAAACGGGTGCGGGTGCTGAAGCCCCCTGACCTCCGCCCGCAACAGGCGACGCACCTGCGCTTCGGTCCGGTCTCCCTGACTGCGCTCCATGAGTAGGAGCCACGCACGGTCGTACAACCGCTTGGCGGCAGGCTCCGCATCATCAGCCGTGAGGAGGATGGCGAACGCCTGGATACTGCGGAACAGCTCCCTGGCGCTGCGCTCGCGTCGCAGGTACTGCTCGATTAGCGCGTGAAGCTCAGGAACCTGTGACACGGTGGCTACCAGTGGACAAAGCGTACCAGCGGGCGTCCACGTCTGCGCTTGGCAGATGCGCGGGCTCTTCAACTCGCAGGAATTCCAAGAGCGCATCGCCAGGGCACGACGGGGCGAAAGCTACCCGACGTCGCAGCGCATCAAAAAGCGCTGCGGGCGTAACTCCCGCAGCCAGCGCGTCGACCATTTTGGTCAGGACGACCATCTCATGGCTCAAGCGCACCAGTACGTGAGGCGTGACGGGAGCAACTGCACTCACCCGATCCGAGTTGGTGAGCAGGTGCTCGCGCCCTGGGGCCGCCGCATCCATGCGGCTGCCGCGGCCCTCGACGAGCAGGGCCAGCGAGCTGTGACCCGATACCTCTCCCAGCTCCTGGACGACCCCCAGAGTGCGCCGCCCCCGCCGTAGCCAGCGTAGTGCCGCGGCACGGTCGGCCTACGGAATACCGTGGGCTAGCCGGGCTCGGGTGGTGGCGGCGCTCGAGTCAGCCAGCGCGTGAGGGCCTGGAGCAGGTCGGCCGCGTGGATCTCGTCAAGGCCGATCTCGCCAGCCGCCTGGGCCAGCGCTTTGCCGTGGCCAAAGTGCCGCACGGCCATCTCCCAGGTGGGCGCGCGGTCTGCCACTGGTAGACGCCGCAGCGCTTCGGCGAAGGCTGACGGCTCACCGGGCTGGGAGGAGACGGACGCGCCGAGTCCTGCGGCAACGGCGGCAATCTCGGATCGACGCAGCCGCATGGTGAAGCCGTTCAGGGGGACGTGGTTCGACAGGCTCACCATGATGGTTCGACAGGCTCACCATGAGCGGGTCTTGATAGGCTCATCATAAATGCCGCTCACCCTGAGCTCGTCGAAGGGCAGGCTCACGATGAGCGGGGGTGAACAATCCGGGCCAAGCGCGGGCACGAACTGAAGCACTCAAGCGCGGTAGGCGAGTGCGCGGCGATGCGGCTACGGCTTGGCGGCCGACGTGGCCGAGCCGGCCGGTGCCACCTGCGTGGGGGTATTGACCGTCACGTTGTAGTTCGTTGTGGCAGTGGTGCCCGCGATGAGGCCGTGGAGGGGGCCGGTGAGCAGGTACCAGACGAGCGCTGCCAGGACGGCGAGCACGATCAGGACGGTGATGAGGTTGATGCCGGCCGCCGTTGTGCGATCGTGCGACGCCTCGACGCGCCCGGGGTCGGGCCCCTCTGGCGGAACGTTGACGTTGATCTGACTCATGAGGCGCTGTTCTCCTCGTTGGCAGGCTGGTCGGCGGCGCCAGGGTGGCGGCCGCCGATGGTGATCCCATCATGGCAGAAGCGCTGCTCCCCGTGCCGTCTATAGCCGGTGCGAGGTCCCGGGGCGATGGGCTTCTAGTGGATTGATGCCGACATAAGAGTCCGTCGTGGGATTCCCGAGCGGTTGCTGGCGTGCGAGTCTGGGGGGATGCGTACCGGCATCACCGTTGATCTGAGCCTGACTGATCGGCGGCGCCTGCAGGCGATTGTCGATGACCGTAACAGTCCGCAGAAGCATGTCTGGCGTGCTCGGATCGTATTGGCGACAGCCGACGGGCTGGGCACAGCCGCGATCATGCGCACGGCCGGGGTCAGCAAGACCGCCGTCTGGCGTTGGCAGGAGCGCTTCATGGCCCAGGGCGTGGATGGCTTGCTGCGCGACAAGACGCGGCCCGCGCGGGTTCCCAGATTAGCCGACGAGGTCGCCGAGCGCATCGTGGCGCTCACCCTGGGCGAACCGCCCGGCGAGCCCACCCATTGGACCGGTCGCGTCATGGCCAAGGTCGCCGGCGTCAGCCTGACCTCGGTTCAGCGCATCTGGCGCGCCCACGGCCTGGCCCCGCACCGCGTCCGCACTTTCAAGCTGTCTAACGATCCCAAGTTCGCTGCCAAGGTCCGCGACATTGTCGGGCTCTATGTTGATCCGCCGGCAAGCGCCGTCGTCCTCAGCGTTGATGAGAAGTCCCAGATTCAGGCGCTGGACCGCACCCGCCGGGCCTGCCGATGAAGAAGGGCCGGGCTGGGACCACGACCCACGATTACAAGCGCCACGGCACGACCACCCTGTTCGCCGCCTTCGATGTGCTGGAAGGCAAGGTCATCGGCCGATGCATGCAGCGTCACCGCCAGCAGGAGTTCATACGCTTCCTCAACGCCGTCGAGCGCGAAGTCTCGGCCGGCACCACAGTCCACGCCATCCTCGACAACTACGCCACCCACAAACACCCCAAGGTAATCCAGTGGCTGGGGCGTCATCCACGCTGGACGTTCCACTTCACGCCCACCTCGGCCAGTTGGCTCAACGCCGTCGAGGGCTTCTTCGCCGTCCTGACCAAGCGCAGGCTCAAGCGCGGCGTCTTCAAGGGCGTCGTCGATCTCCAGACCGCCATCAACCGCTTCGTCGCCGATCATAACCAAGAGCCACGACCCTTCATCTGGACCGCTGACCCAGATAAGATCATCGCCGCCGCAAGCCGAGGCCACCACGTATTGGCTTCAATCCGCTAGGAGTCCGCTTCACGGCCTCAAGGTGACGGCAATCTTCGACCCAAGGCGGACCTAGTCAGACGGTGGCTCCCACAATTCCACCGGATTTCCCTCCGGATCATGGATACGGGCAAACCTGCCTGTCTCAGGTGTGTCCCAATCAGGGTCCGTGATGATTGCTATCCCGGCGTCGCGGAGCGCCGAGAGGAGCCTATCTAGCTCCGTAACCCGAAAGTTGATCATCCACTGCTTGGCCGTGGGAAAATAGTCGGTGTCTCGGGGGAAGGGCATGAACACGGTGGGGCCGGACTGTTGCATCCAAGGGGATGCGCCATCGGCGACCACGCCCAAGTGCTTTCGATACCACTCTTGCTGAGCCTCAGGATCGTTCGCCCGGAAGAAGACGCCGCCGATACCCACCACTGACATGAGGACCTCCCGCTAAGCATCGGAGCATAGCCTCCGCAAACCGTGGAACCAAGGGCCGCTCCCCACCCTCCTGAGACGTTCGGAACGTCCGTTTCCGGACAGGGTCGCGTCGCTCTTCCGCGAGCCGTGGGGAGCGCAGAGCGGCGGGTACCAAGCGTCAGATTCCATCCACTAAGCGCGTAGCGCGACCAAAGGCAAGAGCCTAAGCAGGTGGAGCTCAGATGATCGGAATGGAGCAAGACTTATGACCACCTGCTTAGCGGCCTCCGCTGCCGGGAGTAGGGTTGCCACCAGAGGAGCCACCGATGGGCGCCGGGGCGCCCTGGCTCTGACTGCCGCCGGCGGGAGCGCCCTGGCTCTGGCTGCCGCCGATGGGGGCACCCTGGTTGGGGCTGCCGCCGAGTGGCGCTCCCTGGCTGGGGGCGCCGGCGCCAGCCGCGCCCGCGCCAGCGGCCGAATTCGATGGCAGGCTTATCGTGGGCACCACCGGCACGACGGGGGTTGGCACCTGGACCGGCCCCGGCCCTGAGGCTCCGCCTGTTCCCGGGCCGGTGCCGCCCGACGTCGAGGCGCCGCCTACCGACCCGACGGTCGCTCCTGGCGCGGCGCCCACCCCGGAGGTCCCGGCCCCGGTCGAGCTGCCGAGCGACGATTGCCCCGTGCTCGGCGCGCCTGCCGACGTTGTTGACCCGCCGCCGGTGCTGCCGGTCGTTGCCGGGGCAGCACCGCTGCTCGCTGCTCCGGCGCCGGTGGCGCCGGTGGCACCTGCCGACCCGGCGGTGCTCGGTGCGCCGGTGCCGGCGCCGGCGCCACCGGTGGTGCCTGCCCCGGTCCCGCCGGTGGTGCCCGCGCCGGCAGACGTCGCGCCGCTCGGTCCGCCAGTGGACGTCGTGCCCGGCGCCGCTGCGCCGCCCGTCCCCGCCGGCGCGCCAGCCGCTCCTCCGCTAGCTCCAGCGCCACCACCGCCACCGGCACCACCGCCGGCAGCGCCACTACCGCCCACCGCCGGAGCGCCGCCGCCGCCCGCCGCGCCGCTCCCTCCTCCAGCGCTCGGCGCCGCGGAATTTCCCACTCCCACTCCAGCTCCAGCTCCAGCTCCGGCCCCGCCGCCGCTGGGCGCTGAGGCGCTGCCGCCAGCCAGCAGCACGCCCAACGCCAGGTGCTCCGGCCGCCGCCCGACCGCCACCGTTGCCGTGGCCTGGTGCGCGGCCAAATCCCAGAACAGCAGCTTGCCGTCCGCCGTCGTCACGTACACGCGCGTCGGCTCGAGGCCCGCGGCCACCGCCAGGGCGCCGCTGCCAAGGCCGATGTCACGGACGAGCGTCTTCTGCAGCAGGTCTATCTCGTAGATGCTGTGGTTCGGGTCGTCTGCCGTCACCACCAGGTAGCGGGCGTCGGGGACGACGGCGAGGCCCGTGAGGTGGTCGCCCACGTGGAACTGGTAGCGGACCTGCTGCGCGTTCTGGTCCACGGCGATCACGTTGCCCCCGGCCGGGTCGAGCACCAACACCTCGCCCAGGATGGTCGTCGCGATAGCTGTCGGGCTGCCCGACAGCGGCACGGTGACCGACGCCGCGGCATTGTGCAGGTCGACGATGGTGAGCGAGCCGTCGCCGGAGTTGGCGACGAACGCCCGGTTGCCCGGGCTCGCGGTGTCCAGCGTGACGCCCTGGGGCGCGGCGCCCACGGGGATTGCCGGTCCAGGGGCCAGCGAGGCGGGGTCGATGCTGGTGACCGAGTTGTCGCCGCTGTTGGCGACGACGACTGAGGCGCTCCGGGTGGGAGCCGCGATGCCCGACGGGCCGGCGCCAACGGCGACCGTGGTGGTGAGCGCGCCGCCGAGCACGTCGACGACGCCGACCGACCGCGCCCCAGGCGTCTGGTCCGAGGCAAAGACCGTTCGGCCATCGTACGAGACCGCCACAGCGCCGGGCACCAGCTGGTCCAGCCGAATAGTGCGGGCGACGCTGGCGGCGCCCACCGACACCACGGATAGGCTGCGGTCGTCGTGGTTGGCGATCACGGCGATCTCGCCCTGAAGCGCCACCGGCGAAGGCACGGGAGAGATAGCCGGCGCGACCACCGGACCGGTGGCGGGCGAGGCCGACGCCCTGGCCCCCGCGGCGGGCGACGGCGATGCGCCGGTGGCCGGCGATGGCAGCTGCACGGGCCCGGTGGGCGGATTCGGCGAGCCGCACGCGCTGGCCAGGAGCGCTAGCAGCAGAAGAGGCAGGGCCGACCGGTGGCCGCCGAGGGAGCGACCACGCCTGGACAATCGCATCGTAACCAACATAGTAGCGATCAGCCGTCAGCTGTCAGCTTCAGCCATCAGCACAGCAGCGATCAGCGTCCGAAGCGGCAGCTGCTGCGCTCGAGCGCCACGCTGCCGTACGCTAGTCCAGCTGACGGCTGACAGCTGACAGCTAAGAGCTTAGATCAGGGAGGTGGCGCACCGGTGGCACACGACCCATCACCAGCCTACAGACGGCCCGCTCGCCCGCCGGGCGACGTCGCCCCAGCAGACCAGGCTGCCGACCGTCTGCGCCTCGACGCGGGGGAGGCGGGGGACGCGGGGGAGAAGGTCGACGAGGGCACCCTCGAGCTGCGGGAGGAGGAGCTCGTCGCCCACAAGGAGGTGCACCTGGCCGGGGAAGTCCGCATTCGCACCCGTGTGGAGGAGGTCCCCAGCCGACTGGAGGTCGACTCCTACTACGAGGAGGCGGACGTCGAGCACCAGCCGATCGGCCAGGCTGTCAGCGAGCGGCGCGACCCCTGGGAGGAGGACGGCGTCCTGGTCGTGCCCGTCTACGAGGAGCAGCTCGTCGTTACCAAGCGCCTGATCCTGCGCGAGCAGCTGCGCATCCGCCGCATCGGCTCGACGCAGCGGCGGGTTTTCGAGGACACCCTGCGCCGCGACCGGGTGGTCATCGAGGATCCGCAAGACACCGGCCGGGTGCACGAGACCTACGCGACCGATGAGCCCGACCCGCCGGGTTTTCTCCGGCCGGACCCTGGCGCCGCACGGGGCGCGAGCGATGTCCGTGACGACTCCGTCCGCGAGCCGCGGCGCTAGCGGGACGGGGCTGGTACCGTAGCGCCCATGGCGGACAGCTTCGACGCGGGCGCACGGATGCGCCGTCAGGTCATGGGTGACGCTTTCGTCGAACGCAATGAGCAGGGGCGGGATCCATTTCTCCAGCCGTTCTACGACCTGGCCACCGAGCATGCCTGGGGCGCCGTGTGGGTTCGGCCCGGGCTGGACGTCAAGCAGCGGAGCCTCGTCGTCGTCTCCATGCTCGTCGCTCTCGGCCGCTCGCACGAGCTGCGGCTGCACCTCCACGGGGCGCTCCACCTTGGCTGGACCCCCGACGAGCTGCGCGAGGTGTGCCTGCAGAGCGCGGCCTACTGCGGCTACCCCGCCGCGCTCGACGCTATCCGCGTTCTCGCCGACGTGGTGCAAGAGCCGCGCTGACCGCCCAGCCAGGCAAAAGGCTGACGGCCAAACTGGCCAAAATGTTCAGGAATGCACATGCCCCGGAGCACCGCCGTCCGTATCGTGAGAACCGTCTGTAGCTGGGACCGGCCATCTCCTCTCGGAGTACCCATCGGGTAGGCGGCGGACGGTTCCGAGCAGATGGAGTAGCGAGCGTGCCGCCCTAGGCTGGGGCTGTTCCTGGGGCGGCACACTCGCACCACTCCTTCGGTACACTCGCCCGCGATGGCGATGCACCCTGGCGGACTCGGCACCGAACCGCCTGCCGCGTGACTGGCAAGCGCCTGCTCCAGGGGCGCGCCGCCCGGGCGGCGCTGCTGCGCGGCGTCGATCTCATGACGGGCGCGATCATCCCCACCCTGGGACCGCTGCCCGGTACGGTCGCCATCACCCGCCTCGTCGGCAGCGGACCGCCTGAGCTCTTGGACAGCGGCGCAACCATTGCCCGCCGCACGACCCAGGTCGCCGACCCTTTCGAGAACGTCGGGGCGATGCTGGTGCGCCACCTCGTCATCCGCCAGTTCGAGCGCGTCGGCGACGGCACCGCCACGGCCGCTGTCATCGCTCGGTCCGTCCTCCGCGCCGGCTTCCAGTACGAGGCCGGCGGCGGGGACATGGTCGGCGTTCGCCACGGTGTCGAGGACGCGCTGCCGGTCGCCCTGGTCACGCTGCGGGGGCTGGCCCGCCCCATCGACGGGCCGTTGGCGATCGGCCGATTGGTGCAGGCCACGCTGCGGGACCCGAGCCTGGCCGACATGGTCGGCGAGATCGTCGATTCCGTTGGCGCGGACGGCGCCATCCTGGTGGAAGCCGGCCGGAGCACCGGCACCACCTACCAGTACGTCGATGGCGTCCGCTGGGACGAGGGGTGCTTGTCGCCGTCGTTCCTTCAGGATGGCTCAACGGCGCGCCTGTCCGAGCCGCGCGTCTTCACGACGGACCACCCGATCGAGCGGGCCGAGCAGCTCGTGCCGCTCCTGGAGGCCTGCGCGCTCGCGGGCGGTGGCGACCTGCTGGTCGTGGCGCCTGAGGTCCGCGACCCGGCTATCGCGCTGCTGCTGCTGAACCAGGGCAAGGGGCAGTTCGGGCGGATGGTGGCCGTGCGAGCGCCATCGCTCGGGGCGCAGCGTACGAGCGTCCTCGAGGACCTCGCCGTCCTCACAGGTGGCCGGTGCGTGCGCCTGGAGGCGGGCGAACGACTGGAAGACGTCACGGTGGGGCACCTGGGCCGGGCGCACCAGGCGTGGACGACGCGGGGCGCCTTCGGCATCCTGGGCGGCCACGGCGGCAAAGACGCGATCCGCCGCCGCATGTCCGAGGTGCGCCAGGCGCTGAGCCAGGCGGGCGACGACCGGCACCTGCGGACGGCGCTGCAAGGTCGGCTGGCTCGCCTCGCCGGGACCGGGGCGGTCGTCCGCGTCGGCGCCCCGACCGAGGCCGCCCAGGCCGAGCTCCAGCTGCGCGTCGAGGCGGCCGTGACGACGGCCCGCCTGGCGCTCGCGGACGGCGCCGTGCCGGGCGGCGGCGCCGCGCTGGTGGCGGCGGCAGCCGCGGTCGCGGACGCCGCGCCGGCCGGGGACGCGGGCGTGGGAGCGCGGCTGCTGGCGCGGGCGCTGACGCAGCCGACGCGCATCATGGTCGCGCACGCGGGGTACCCGCCCGGCGCCATCATCACCGCGGCTCGCCAGCGCGGCCCCGGCTTGGCGTTCGACCTGGTGCGCGGGCGGTGGGTGGACGCCTGGGAGTGTGGCCTGCTGGACCCCTGTGCCGTAGTGCTGGCCGCGGTAGAGGTGGGGGTGAGCGCGGCGGCGACGGCGCTGACGACCGAGGTGGTGATCAGGTGATCAGCGGTCGGCGGACCGGAATGCCCGGCGTGTAGGGTGTCGGGTGTGGGGAAGCCGGTGCCCGGTTGGGAAGCTCTCGCCGCTCGGACCGCCGGCTCGATCCTGGCTCTCGCCTCGGCGCCTGGTGGCGATGGGGTGGCCACTCTGTTCGCCGCGACGGCGGCCGGCGTCCACCGCTCGCAGGACGGCGGGACGTCGTGGACGGCGTTGGGCCTGGGTCACCTGGGATCGGCGGTCGGGGTGGTGGCCCCGTCGCCGGCCTACCTCCGGGACACGACTCTGTTCGTTGGCGCTGCCACGGGTTTGTACCGATCGCAGGACGGCGGTGCCACCTGGCAGCTCGTCGTCACCGGCAGTCGCGTCCTGTCCGTCGCCCTGTCGCCCGACTTCGAGCAGGACCGGCTGCTCTTTGTCGGCACGGAAACGGATGGTGTGCTGCGCTCGGACGACGGCGGAGCGCGGTGGGCCAGCGCCAATCCGGGACTGGTGGACCTGACGGTCCTCGCTGTGGCGCTGTCCCCGGGCTTCACGACGGACCGCACCGGATTCGCCGCCACGGTGTCCGGGGTGTACCGCACCCGGAACGGGGGCAAGGCGTGGCGACCGGTCGAGCTCGGCGCGGAGGAGCCAGCCGTGCAGTGCCTCACCCTGTCGCCGCTCTTTTCGCACGACGGCCTGGTCCTGGCCGGTACGGAGGGCGACGGCCTGCTGGAGTCCCGCGACGGCGGGGCCAGCTGGCAGTCCGTCGCCGCGCTCGGGCGCCAGGGCGTGGCCGCCGTGGCCGTGGCCGCTGACCCGCGGACCATGGCGGCCGCCACGCTCGACGGTGTTGCCCTGTCGCGGGACGCTGGCGCAACGTGGCGGACGCTCCGGCCGCCCGACGACCGCGGTCAGCCTGCGCCGGTGCTGAGCCTGCTGTTCGTGGATGGCGGGCACGGGCACGGAGAGGTGCTTCTGGCTGGCCGCTCGCGCCTCGGCCTGGCCGTCATAGACGTGGCCACGGGCGACTGGACGTCCCACGGCCACGGGCTCCGTGGCGGTCTGGTGGTCGCCCTCGCCGTGTCCGCTGAGGGACCACGGCATACGTTGTGGACGGGCAGTCTGGAGGCGGGCGCCGAGGTGTCGCGCGACGGTGGCGCTGGCTGGAGTCCGGCAAACGACGGCCTCCCGGACAGTGTCGTCCTGGACCTGGCAGTGGCCAGCGGCGGGACCGGAACAATCTACGCGGCGACGCCCGACGGGCTCTTTGCCAGGCCAGAAGGTGAGGGAGCCTGGCACTGGCTGGCGGAGGGGCCAGTGCGCAAGGTCGCCGCGGGCCTGGACACGGACGTCGTGCTCGCGGCGTACGCGGCTGGGGCGCTGGCGTTGTCGACCGACCGAGGCGCCAGCTGGCAGCAGCTGGCCTGCCTGGACGGCGAGGTCGTCTCGCTGGCGGTTTCCCCCGGGTTCGGGTTCGGGTTCGGGTTCGGGTTCGGGCTCGGGCGCGATCCACTGCTCCTGGCGGGGACGAGCAGCCTGGCGGCGGATGGCAGCCCGGGCGATCTCGTGCTGTGGCGGTCGGGGGACGCCGGCCAGCGCTGGCAGCGCATCCTGGTGAGGCGCGGCCCGAGCGCTCTGCCGATCGCTGTCGCCAGCGATGGCGCCGGCCGAGCGCTGCTGTTCGCCGGGGCGGCGGGTCGCGTGCTCGCCCCGCTGGAGGCGACCGAGCTGTCCCAGGGTGAGCGCCGACCGTTGTGGCGTGGGCCGGAGGTGGGGCTACCAGGAGGGCCGCACACAGTAACCGCGCTGGCGGTGGCCACCCGGGCATCAGGGGCGCCCGTCGTCGTCGTCGCCGGTACGACGGGCGGTGTCGCGTTGTCGGCCGACGGCGGCGCGACGTTCACCCCGTGGAGCCAGGGCCTGGAGTCGGCGCCCGTCGTGGCTCTGGCCGCGGCCCCGGGCGTCGTGTACGCGGCGCTCCTGGGTGGGACGATCTGGCGCCGCGCGACCGGCGCCTGAGCCCCCTTGGCTCAGGCGGGTAGGCGCAATCGACGTCGCCGATGGGTGGCACACGAGCGAGCACGTGGTCCGGTTCCTCTTCGAACACGCAGGAGATGTCGCTCACCGCCAGGCCCAGGTGCCGCTCATTGTGGTGAGCAGTCACGCCACACCCAGGCCTTGCTCCGTGTGCCCGCTCTCAGCCAGTGACAGCGGGTATCACGCGCTGAGCGAGCAGGTCAAGCGTCTCCGTGTCGTTGCCCATCAGGTTGGGAATGAAGTACCGGAACCCAGCCGCCACCAGCGCTGTGATCCGGTCGACCGCTTCCTCTGGCGACGCTACCAGGCCGGCCTGCCCGAAGAACGCCAGCAGTTGGGGCGGCAGCCGATCCAGCTTGGCCTGCCGGGCGGCCGCCGTCTCCGCCAGGATCGTCGGCACGAACAGCGTGGAGCGCAGGACAGATTCGTATGGGCGGCCCTGTTCAGTGCAGTGCTGGCGCAGAACGGCGAGTTTCTGCTGCACGTCGTCCGGGGTATAGGCGCCGCCGGCCCAACCCACTGCGCCCAGGTTCGAGGCGTCGGCGTACTGCGCGACGTAACGCAGCGTGGTCCGCTCACCACCGCCGGCGATCATGATCGGGACGTATGGCTGCTGGACCGGCGCTGGCCGCAACGCTGCTCCGTCCGCCCGGAAGTGCTGCCCGTCGAAGGTCACGGTCTGTCCGTGCAGCAACGGCCGGATGATCTGCAGCCCTTCCTCGAGGGCGGCCTGCCGCTTCCCGGCCGACGGGCACAGCATGCCCATCTGGGCGAATTCGTGCGGCATGTCGCCACTGCCCAGCCCGAGGACGGCTCGTCCGCCGGACATCCGGTCGACGTCCGCGACCATCCGGGCCAGGACGACCGGGTTGGCGTAGTACACACAGCTGACGAGCGGCAAGAGCCGAATCCGCCGCGTCACCGCGGCCAGGCCCGCCAGCGTCGTCCAGCAGTCCGGCATGATCATCGGGTGATCCGGCAGCGAGTACGACTCGAACCCCAGCTCCTCGGCCCTCTGCACGAACTCACGCAGGGCCGGCCAGTCGTCCGTCGGTCCGCCCCCAGTGCCGAAACGGACCTCTGGTCCCCGGCCCAGGGATGCGTGACAGCCTTCGTCTGCTCCTGTACCCGATCCATCGTGTGTGGCGCCGCGACCTTGTTCACGTCGGTAGCCATCGTGCTTCCCTCTCGCGCTGGTGCCAGCGTACTACTCTGGCGCGGACCGCCGATAGAGACCACCACGGCTCTAGCCCTGGGCACGGCCGGCTGTGTCTCAGATGTTGCCACCGTGGCGGGCGATTGCTGCAGGGCAGTGCGCGCCCGCCCGGCGCCCCTACGGGACCGCAAGCAGCGACCGGGCACCTCCGGTTGTGGGCTCGTGGCCTACACCTGGGCGCGCAGACCCGGGTTGCTCACCTCGTCGAGGCCGATGTGGACGAGGTACAGCGCCAAGAACAGCACCACCAGACCGACCGCCGGCGTGTCCACTCAGAATGCCACACGTTGGCGGCGGCAAGCCGCAGGACGGCGCCCTGCGGAAGCTCCAGCGTGCCGCCCCCCATCCAGCTGCGCCGGAACAGGGCGATGTCGGTCTCTGACCCTGGCAACCGAACGGTCACACGTGGATGCCAAAAGCCCTCACGTTTGAAGGTCCAGTGGTGCTCGGCCACCACGGCGTCTGCCAGGGACCCGCGCTGACATCGCAGGGTAGCGACGACTTCCTCGCCCGCGCGTAGCTCGAACGTACGTTCCGTCCGCGCTGGCTGCTCCCAGAGGAGCTCCTGGCCGGCGACGTCGGAGATCGGCAGCATAGCATCAGCGTACTCAAAGCTCTGGTGTCCGCACCGCACGCAGCGAGTCGCCACTGTGGGCCGGGCCGTTGTCCCAGATAACGATGCCGCTTGTGTTCCTCATCGGGAGGCTACTGCGTTCACCCTGCGTATTCCAGCTTGGCTTTGGTTTTTGGCTTAGTTTTGGCTTTTGGCTTACTTTTGGCCTGAAGGTGCCGGCTTAGGAGCCGTCAGGCACCGGGTAGCCTTCCCGCTCCAGCTGTTGGTGGACGCCGCTGCTGTCGGGATCCCCTTTGCGCAGCGCTGCCGTTATTTTCGCGACCTGTTCCGGCTTCAGCTGGGGCGGCAACGTCGGCACGTTCGGGTCCGTGACGGCTTCCACTACCACGGGTCGGTCCGCGGCCAACGCCTCGTCCCAGGCCGGCCCGACGGCGTCGGGCGCATCGACCCGGATCCCTTTCAGCCCCAGGAGCTCGGCGTAGCGCGCGTACGGGAAGTCCAGCAGGTTCTGAGACACCGAGAACTTGCGGTCGCCCTCCATGGCGCGCTGCTCCCAGGTGACGTAGTTCAGGTCGCGGTTGTTCAGGACCAGGACGATCAGCCGTGGGTCGCTCCACCGCCGCCAGCACTTGGCCACCGTGATCAGCTGATTGAGGCCGCTCATCTGCATGGCGCCGTCGCCGGCCAGCGCGACCGCCAGACGGTCGGGGTAGGCGAACTTGGCGGCGACCGCGTACGGCAGCGCGGAGCCCATCGTGGCGAGCGTGCCTGACAGCGACGCCAGCATCCCGCGGCGGATCTTCAGGTCGCGGGCGTACCAGACGGTGGAGCTGCCAGAATCGCCGGCCAGCATGCAGCTGTCCGGCAAGCGCCGGGATAGTTCCCAGAACAGAAGCTGCGGGTTGAGCGGCTCCGCGGGCTGCATGGCCCGCTCCTCAGCCTCGCGCCACCATGCGGCCACCTTTCCCTCGATGGTCTGCCGCCAGGAGTGGTCGGTGCGCCGCCGCAGGTGCGGCTGGAGCGCCCTCAGCGTCGCGGCGCTGTCGCCGAGCAGATTGACCTCCATCGGATACCGGAAGCTCAGCATGCGGCCGTCGACGTCGATCTGGACGCCGCGCGCCTTCCCCTCGGGTGGCAGGAATTCGGAGTACGGAAAGCTGGAGCCCACCATGAACAGCGTGTCGCACTCCATCAGCATCTCGTTGCTGGCGCGGGTGCCGAGCCAGCCGACCGCGCCTGTCACGAACGGCAGGTCGTCCGGCAACGCGGCCTTGCCCAGCAGCGCCTTGGCCACGCCGGCGCCGAGCAGCTCAGCCGTGGCGACCACTTCGTCCGTCGCGTGCAGCGCGCCAGCGCCGACCAGGATGGCGACCTTCTGCCCAGCGTTGAGGACCTCGGCCGCCCGCCTGAGGTCGTCGTCCTGGGGCACTACGCGCGGCGTGGTCCAGCCGACACCCGAGAACACGCTGCCATGCTCGCGCGGCGGCTGCTCGACGGCCTCGAGGCTCTGCACGTCGTGGGGGACGATGATGCAGGTGACTGTGCGCTCGGCCAGGGCGATGCGGATGGCGCGGTCCACGAGGTGGCGGGCCTGCTCCGGACTCATCAGCGTGTGCACGTAGTCGCCGGCGACGTCCTTGAACAGTGACTGCAGGTCGATCTCCTGCTGGTACTGGCCGCCGAGCGACGTGCGGGCCTGCTGTCCGACGATTGCCAGCACCGGCTGGTGGTCGAGCTTGGCGTCGTACAGCCCGTTCAGGGCGTGGATGCCGCCCGGGCCCGACGTGACCAGGCAGACGCCAATCTGCCCGGTGTATTTGGCGTGCGCGCAGGCCATGAGCGCGGCCAGCTCTTCGTGCGCGGTCTGCACGAACTCCGGCTGGTTGCCGGCCCGGTCGAGCGCACCCAGTATGCCGTTGATGCCGTCGCCCGCGTACCCGTACAGCCGTGTGATGCCCCACTCGGTGAGGCGCTTGACCAAGAAGTCGCTGACAGTCTGAGCCATGGTGGCGGGCCTTTCAGTTTTGAGAAAAAGACAGGTCGCAGGCCGCACGTGGCATGCCAGGCGGCTCGCGGCCCGCTCGGCGCCATTGGCACAGGAGTTGCCATACCATGACTCCCTGTGGGTTGGGGCTTCAGCGCGTGAACAGGCTTGGTGGTGACATGGTCGCGGGCGGCGTGGCCGGGCTGATGGCCACGGCGCCCATGTCCTTGGTGATGGAAGCCCTCCGGCAGCTGTTGCCCAGCGGCGAGCGGCACGCCCTCCCACCTCGACACGTGATGCTGCGGGCGTCTCACAAGGCAGGTCTGGGTCGACACGTGGCCGGGGGAGCCCGTCGCACAGGCGTTACCCTGGTCGCCCACTTCGCCTACGGCGGCGCCGCGGGCTCCGTGTTCGGGCCGCTGGCGCGGCTCACGGGCCTATCGCCCATTCTCGTCGGCCTCGGCTACGGCCTGGGCGTCTGGTGCGTCAGCTACCTGGGGCTGCTGCCGGCGGCGGCCCTGTTCCCGCCGGCGACTGACGTGTCGGCGCGCCGCAATGCGCTCATGATCGCCGCCCACCTCGTCTGGGGCGCGGCGCTCGGAGCGCTAACGAGCTCACGGCTAGCGCCCGATGAACCAGAGCGGGGCGCGTAGACGGATCGCTGGACGTTCCGAGCCTTTTTCGCCCAGTCTATGGTGAGTTTGCCCCTCGACAAGCTCAGGGTGAGCGGCGCTCATGGAGAGCCTGTCGAACCACAGGCTCAGGGCGAGCGGTCAGTAGTCCGCTGCGCCTGGCGCTCGGGCGTGTCTTGATCCACCTCGCCAGCCAGATCCTCATGGCCTGGCGCCGGCGGCTTCGCCACGCGCTCAGACGCCGGCGCGTAGACACGCGGCGCCACGCCGGGGTCGCGCGCGGCGGCTTCACGCTCCTGGTCCGTCAGAGGCCGCGTGGGCTCGTCCACGAGGCCGCGCTCGACACCGGCGAGCTCTTCGTCCTGGTCACGCTCGCCGGGCGGCCGCACGTCGGGCGGCGTTCGCTGGGCCGGGGCGCCGGCGTCTGAGCGGGTGCCGCCCGGACCACCGCCGAGGGGCGCGTAGATGCTGGGATCGACTGACATGGGATCCTCCCAGCCGCCTCGTCGCAAAACATGTGCCGCGCCTACCGGCTACTGGCCGCCCGTTGAACCGCTAGCGGCAGGGCCGCAGCGTCCGCGGGCAGTCGTGGCGCACGTCGCCGGGGACGGTAGCCGTTGGCACGCTCGGCGGCGGGGCCACGCTGGGGATGACGCCGACCGCCAGCACCATGGCCACGGCGATGGCCACGATCTCCACCAGCGCGACCAGGGCCAGGCGCTTCCCCTTCGTCCAGCGTCGCGTCACCAGAGGTAGGCTAGTCGATCGGGACAGCCCGCTCCACCCGTGGCAGCTTGCCCGGAATAGCGGAATAGATGGGCGGCGGGCGGCGTTGTGTGCCTTGGCCGTCCACCCGACCCGTGCTGTCGTCAGCTGGACGTCCCTGATTGGTCCTGGGAGGGCGAGCACCATGGCGGTTACCCGCGAGCAGTTCGAGTCCGGCATGACCTACGACGCATACAAGGCGCAGATGACCCGCAGCCGCGATCAGCTGGAGCAGAATGAGCAGTCCCTCGAGCTCAGCCTCGAGGACGTCAGGGCCTTCCGTAACCTGCCGCGCCCGCTCCACGTGCTGGCGCTCGCCGAAGATTGGTGCGGCGACGTCATTGCCAACCTGCCGATCCTGGGACGGATCGCGCGCGAGTCGGGCAAGCTGCACGTGCGGGTGCTCTTGCGGGACCAGCACCTCGACGTCATGGACCAGTACCTGAAAGAGGGCAAGTTCCGCTCCATCCCGGTGTTCGTCTTCCTGGACGACGCATTCAACGAGCTGGCCGTCTGGATCGAGCGCCCGGAGTCGGTGACCCAGGCCCGCGAGACCAGGAGGCGCGAGCTCTATGCGCAGCACCCCGAGTTCGGCTCGGCCGACACGCCCATCGCGGAGCTGCCCGAGGACGTGCGTGCTCAGGTCCAAGCGGCCGTCATGGCGCTGCGCCAGGAGATGGCGCCGTTCGCCAACCGTGAGGTGGTGCGCGAGCTGCGCGAGCTGGTCGAGCGAGTCTCCTCGCGGCTGGTGGCCTAAGGCGGGAACGTCTATGGCGGCCAAGCCGATCAAAGTCTCCATCACCTACTGCGCCGAGTGCGGCTACGAGCCGCAGACGCTGGCGCTCGCCGACACCCTGATGCGCGCCTTCCAGCACCAGCTGTCGGCCATCGAGCTCATTCCCTGGTACGAGGGGTCGTTCGACGTATCAGTCGGCGGCACCCTCGTCCACTCCATGTACCGGGACGGCGGCTTCCCCGAGCCGGCCACGATCGTCGCCGCCGTGCAGGCCCAGCTGGCCGGTCAGAACAGCCAGAATACGCCGGTGGACCCGTGCTGACGTGGCTGAGAGGCATCGTCGGCGTCGTCATGCTGCTGATGGGCGCCGTCTGGATAGGTCAGGGACTGGACGTCATCAAAGGCTCGTTCATGACGGGCCAGCCGGTGTGGGCGCTGGTCGGTATCATCGTCCTGCTCGCTGGCGTGTGGCTGCTGTGGGGCTTGCGAGGGAGGTCGACGGCGGGCCGGTCGACCTGAGGCGCTCGAGGCGCTGCGCACGCTCAGGGGACCGAGCGCTGGCGCTTTTGGCCCGACCCTGTGCGATAGCCTAGCGCTGTGCCATTCCGTCTCGGCTTCGCGCCGATCACCTGGAACAACGAGGGGCTCGACCTCGGACCGCTCATCCCGTACACCACGGTCCTCGAGGAGGTCGCCGCCACCGGGTACGCGGGGACTGAGCTGGGCAAGGGCTTTCCCGACGATGCCGGTGTCCTGCGCACCGCAATCGAGGCCCGAGGCGTGGCGATCCCTTCTGGCTGGTGTGGGCTCCAGCTTCTTGGCAGCCACACCCGCGAGACCGATCTCGCGTACACCAGGCAGCGCTGCGCGCTGCTGGCGGGCGTGGGGGCCCGCTTCGTCAACCTGGCGCACGCCGGGACGCCCGAGAGGAGCGCCCGCGCCGGCCGAGCCGCCGAGCCCGCGTGTCCGCGGCTGTCGGCGAGCGCCTGGGACGAGTTGGCCGGGCGCGTCCTCCAGGCGGCTGAGATTGCATGCGACGCTGGCCTCCAGGTGGCATTCCATCCACACGTGGGCACATGGGTGGAGACCAGCGCCGAGCTGGCTGAGCTCCTCCGGCGCACACCGGCGAGCCTGGTCAAGCTGTGCCTTGACGTGGGCCACGCGCTCTACGGCGGGATAGACCCGCTAGCGGTGATCCGGGAGCATCCCGAGCGCGTGGTGTACGTGCACCTCAAGGACGTCGACAGCGACGTGCTCGCCGGCTTGCTGAGGGACCGTGCCGACTTCAACGACGGCATTCGCCGCCGCGTCTTCACCGAGGTGGGTCGCGGCCGTCTGGACGTACCCCGTCTGCTCACCGCGCTGGAGGCCGCCGGGTACGACGGCTGGCTCATGGTGGAGCAGGACTCGAGCTGGCTGGCGCCGGCCGAGAGCGCGCGAACCAGCCGGGCGTATCTCGCCTCGCTGGGCATTCACTAACGGTCCGGGCGCCTGGTACCATTGGGCACCATGGCCACCGAGCGGCGGCTGGCGCAAGCTGTCCAGTCCGCCATCCTCGCGTCTGCTCACATCGGGGCGTACGAGCACGTTCTTCTTGCCACGCGCGCGTGTCGCTGGCTTGGCGGCCTCAGCAGCGGCCGCTGGCGCGCCGCGGCGCGTGACCTCGAGCGGCTGGAGGCTGACCTGCACCGTTCGCTGCCCCAGGTGACCGCCGACGTTGGCAGCGCCGCCACGGAGCTCGGCATCGAGGAGGATGCGCTCTGGACGGCGGGTGATGCTGCCAGCGAGCTGGCCGCGTACCGCGACCGCGTCCTGGACATCCTGGAGGAGGACACGGAGGCTCTCGGGCTGCTTGAGGCGGACATCCTGTTCGGGGCGACGGTGGTAGACGACCCGGATGTGCCCGATCGCGGCACCACCCTGCTGTTCGGCTGGCCAGAGCCTCTGGCGCCGGCGGTCTGGCCGTGGGAGGCGAACTGGGTCGTCAGCGACGACGCGGACGACGACGCGGACGACGGCGGCGACGATGAGGAAGACGACTCCCAGCTGGACCTGTTCGAGGTTGGCGACCTCGAGGTGGGCGAGCAGCTGCTGACGGCCATCGCCCAGCGTTTCGAGCTGGCGCCGGACGCGGCGGCAACTGTGTTGCGCGACGTGGCGGCCGCCTTCACGCGCGCGGCGCTGCTGTCGGCCGTGGACGCCACGGACGACGACGACGAGGACGAGGACGAGAACGAGAGCTCGAACGGCTCCCCGTAGACTTTTCGCTCGTTCGTTCGTTCGTTCGCGCCCGGAGGCGCTCGCTGATGCCGTTGCACCCATCCTCCTGGTTGTTCAACCTGGGCGCCGACGTCTACGCCTGGTTCACGGCCCAGGACGCATGGCGCGACAGCTGCGCTCGCCTGGCCACCCATCTGCCGCCACGGCACGGGCTGCGCATTGTGGACCTCGGCTGCGGACCCGGCGTGTCCACCATCGAGCTCGCCCGCGTCCGCCCGGATGCCGCCATCGTCGGCCTGGACGTCGTGCCGCGCATGTTGCGCCAGGCTCGCCGCCGCGGCGCCGGGCGCGGCATCCTGTGGCTGCGCGCCGACGCGGGGCGCCTGCCCTTCGCCACCGGCAGCGTCGACGCGCTCACCGGCCACAGCTTCCTGTATCTGCTCGGTGGCGCGACGCGGGCCCGAGCGCTGCCGGAGATGCTGCGCGTGCTTCGCCCCGGCGGCGTGGTCGTGCTGATGGAGCCGAGCGCCCGGCCGGCCGGCGTCGGGACCGTGCTGGGCGTCAGCCGGGACCCGCGCCACCTGATGTCGGTGGCCCTGTGGCGCCCGTACAGCCGCCTCCACGGCCGCTTCACGGCCGAGAGTCTGCGCGCGGCGCTCGGCGGCGCTGGCCTGGTCCAGGCGGGCGCGGAAGACGTGCTCGGCGGTCTGGGCCTCATGGCCTGGGCCGCCAAGCCGCTGTCGTGAGCCGGAGCGCGGCCAAGGCCGAACCGACCGCCACAGCCACGTCGCTGATCGTCCACCTCCGGCTGCCGTTTCAGCTGCTGCTGTCCCCGGTGTTCCTGTGGGGCTGGCTGTTGGCCGGCGGGCGACTCGGCCCGCACTTCGTCCTGGCGTTCGTCTCCTTCCACGTGTTCCTGTACGGTGGCGCGACCGCCTTCAACTCGTACTACGACCGCGACCAGGGGCCGATCGGCGGACTGGAGCACCCGCCCACCGTGGTGCCCGCCCTGTTGCCGTTTTCGCTGGCGGTCAAGGCGGTCGGTTGGCTGCTCGCCGGGCTCGTCAATGCCCCGTTCTTCCTGGCGTACGGCGGGTTCCTGCTGCTGTCAGTGGCGTATTCGCATCCCAGGGTGCGACTGAAGGCGCGGCCGTGGGGCAGCTTGCTGACAGTCGGCCTCGGCCAGGGCGTCCTGGCCTTCGGTGGCGCGTGGTTTGCCAGTCGCGGCGCCACTCTCGGGGACCGTGGTCCCATCGCCCTGCTCGGCGGCGTGGCGGCGACGCTGTTGATACTCGGGCTGTACCCGCTGACCCAGCTGTTCCAGGTGGCGGAGGACGCCGGCCGCGGGGATCGGACAGTCGCCGTTGCCTGGGTGCCGCGGGCCTGCTTCGCGCTGTCGCTCGCCTGTCTGGCGGTCGGCGGACTCCTGATGGTGGCGGTCGTGGCGCGGCTGCACGGCGCGGTCGACGCCTCCGTGGTCGGCGCTGGCCTTGCCGCGCAGCTGGCTGCCGTGGCCTGGTGGGCACGGCGCTTCGACGTGCGGCGGGTGCTGTGGAACTTTCGCTACGTCATGCGGCTGAATACGGCGGGGGCGGCGGGGCTGGCGGCCTACCTTGGCGTCCGCCTCATGCTCCCGGCTGGGTGAGGACGAGCGCGGCATTGATGCCGCCGAAGCCGAAGGCGTTGTTCAGGACCACCCGCGGCTGGCGCCGCAGGCCGCTTGGCCCGAGCACGTTCAGGGCATTGCCAGGATCGGAGCGCTCGAGATTGGCCGTACCGGGGAGGTACCCGTGCTGGATGGCCAGCGCCGAGATGGCCGTCTCGAAGGCGCCGGAGGCGCCGAGCGGGTGGCCGTACAGGCCCTTGGTGCCGCTCACCGGGACCCGCGCCACCCCGTCGCCCAGGGCGCGAGCGATTGCCACCGCCTCGGCCCGGTCGCCGATGGGCGTGGCGCTGGCGTGGGCATTGACATAATCAACCGACGACGCCGACAGAGCCGCGTCCGCCAGGGCCAGCTCGATGGCCCTGGCAGCCTGGGCCCCGTCCGGCAGCGGTGCCAGCATATGGTGCGCGTCGTTCGTCGTCGCGTAGCCGCGTATCTCGGCGTAGATGTGGGCGCCCCGGGCATGGGCGCGCGGCAGCGACTCGAGGACCACGATAGCCGCTCCCTCCCCCATGACGAAGCCGTCGCGTCGGTGGTCGAACGGCCGGCTGGCCGCCGCCGGGTCGTCCTGCCAGGTGGACATGGCCCTGATCAAGGCGAACGAGCCGAAGGTCAGCGGCGCCAGCGGCGCCTCCACGCCGCCGGCCAGCATCACGTCGGCGTGGCCGTCGCGAACCAGGCGGAACGCTTCGCCGATGGCGATCGCCCCCGAGGCGCAGCTGTTGCTGTTGCTCAGGCTGGCCCCGCGCAAGCCGAGCTCGATGGCGACGTTGCTGGCAGCGGCGCCGCCGAACACGGCCAGCGCCAGCGACGGGTTGACGGCGCTGGCGCCATGCGCCAAGAAAGCGCGGTGCTGGGTCTCCGCGAAGGCGACGCCGCCCAGGGCGCTGCCGAGGTAGCAGCCGGCCGTGTCCGGCAGCTCGCCATCGTCCCGGTCGAGCTCGGCGTCGGCCATGGCCTGGAGGCCGGCGACGACGGCCAGCTGCGAGAAACGGTCCAGGCGCCGGGCTCGTTTCTCCGTCAGGTGCTCCCGTGGCTGGAAATCGTCGATCTCGGCGGCCAGGCGGGAGCGGAAAGGAGTCGGGTCGAAGCGGGTGAGCAGCTTGACGGCCGGTTTGCCGCGCTGGATCCCGTGCCAGAAGCCGTCGACGCCAATGCCGATAGGCGTGACGGCGCCGATGCCAGTGATGGCGACACCCCGCGGCCGGCTCACCGCCAGGCTCCGGCGTCCCCGACGGCCATCTCGGCGCGCGTGCGCAGGCAGGCCAGCGTCCTGGCGGCGATCCCGTTCACGAAGTACCGGCCCACGACGAGGTCGGTGAGCACGTCCGGGACCAGGGGCCACCCCGGCTCGAACCGGTGCCAGATCTGCACCAGCACGTCCCCCGACAGCGCCATCGGCGTCAGCGTCCAGGCGACGTCCATGCCGCGAGTGATGCCGCCGACGTGGCGGAAGGTGACCCTCCGGTCTGCCGGGTACACCCGCTGCTCGGCCACCCAGCGCACGGGGATGGCGTCGCGACGGGCCGCCATGGCGACGATCCGTCGCTGGCCATCGTCGCGCAGCACCCGGACGGAGCTGTAATGCGGCAGGATCTCGGGCCAGCGTTCGACGGCCGCGGCCAACCGAAAGATCACCTCTGGGTCGGCCCGCATGGCAACCGCGATGGTCGTTTGCACGGTTCAGGGGCTCAGCAGCGCCCACAGGTAGGCAGCTTGGAGGGTCGGGCCGGCGGGCTCCAGGTCGCCCAGCGCTCGACTGAGCTGCGCCCCCAGATGAGGCCGCCGGCGGAGATGGGCGATGGCGTAGTTCATCAGGGCTGGCACGGCGACGAACAGCTGGACCAGGGTGGTGAGCCGCTGTTTGGCGCCGAACACGGCCTGGCGGCAGCGTCGGTACGTGCCGCCCGGGTCGGCGTCGGCGCCCGCCAGGGCGCGGCACGCCGCGTCCGCCGCCAGCTCCGCGCCGCGCAGGGCGCGAAAGATGCCCTCGCCGGTGAACGGGTCCACGAATCCGGCCGCGTCCCCCACCAGCAGGTAGCCGGGCCCGGCGCTGGCCCGAACGGCGTGCGCCAGCGGCCCTACTCCCTGAACCGGCCGGACCAGGCGACCGCGCTCCAGGCGCCGCTCCAGGTCCGGATGCTCCGCCACCACCGCCCGCAGCGCCGCGAGCGGCGGCCCGACAGGCCCCGCCGGCAGGCGCGTCGCCACGCCCACCGAGACGAGACCGCGGGCATCGAGCGGCGCCACGCCGGCGTAGCCGTGTCGGCCAACCCGCATCTCGCCGTAGTCGTGGCGCCACGGCACGTCCGCGAAATGGGCCACGAGCCCCAGGCGGCGGGGCCAGCGTACAGGAGCCTTCAGGCCGAGCTCGCGCACCACGACCGAGTGGAGGCCATCCGCGCCAACCACCAGTCCGGCCCGCAGCTCGGACTCACCGGCGGCCGCGTCGACGGCTCGCACGCCGCAGACAGTCCCGTCCTCGGCCCGCAGCAGAGCCGTGGCACGACAGCGCTGCCGCACCTCGGCGCCGCGGTCGTGGGCGAGCTCGAGCAGAGCCACGTCCAGCTCGGCGCGGGCAACGGCCATGCCCCAGTGCCGGACGCCATCGGCCACGTACTCCACCAGGTAGCGGCCGCCGTCGGGCGCGCGGAGCTCCATGCCGCGTAAGCGACGCCCGACGTCGGGCGTCAGCCGCTCGAGGGCGCCCAGACGCTCCAGGATGCGAACGGCGCCCGGGCTGACGTACTCGGCGCACGGCTTGTCGCGCGGAAAACACGCCCGGTCGAGCACCAGTACCCGCGCGCCCGACGCCGCCATGAGCGCGGCCGTCGCGCTGCCAGCGGGGCCGGCGCCGACCACTATGACGTCATACACGAGGTCATGGATGGCGTCGTGCGGCGCGGCCAGGCGGGACGGCGTCATCCGCTTCGACCGTTGCGACGCGGCCCGGTCGCCACCACCGGCGCCGCGACTTGGGCGACCGCTGCCTCGCCGACGGTCGGCGCCGGCCGTCTTGCCAGGTACACGGCCCCGGCGGCCACCGCCAGCAGGCATACGCCGGCCTCGACGCCCAGGGAGACGCGGATGCCCCACTGGTCCGCCATCCAGCCGGTGATCGCGCCACCAATCGGCGTCGATCCCGCGAACAGCAGCGTGTACAGGCTCAGGACACGCCCGCGGTACTCCTCCCGGCTGTTGAGCTGGAGGGTCGTGTTCGTGCTGGCCGAGTAGGTCACGCTGGCGACGCCCATGGCCACCAACAGCAGCAGCGTCAGCAGGTACCACGGCGCCGCGGCCACGGCGAGCAGCAGCAGGGAGAAGGCTCCCGAGGCCCACACCAGGCCGCGCTGTGACGGCGCCACGCGCGCCGCCAACACCAGGGCGCCGACGAGGGAGCCGAGACCCATGGCGGCGTTCAGGCTGCCGAACCCGACCGACCCGACGTCCAGAGCGTACCGGGCGATCAGCGGCAGGACGACGCCGAAGTTGTAGCCGAAGGTCCCCACAACTGCCAGGAGCAGCAGCGGGAACAGGAGCTCGCGCCGCCCCACCGCATACCGGAGGCCGTCGCCGAGCTGGGTCCACAGCGGGGACCGCGACACGCGCCGCACGCCTGTCGCCGTGGGGCGCAGCATCGCCAGGCTGACCAGGACGGCGACGAAGCTGAGCGCGTTCAACGCGAAACACCAGCCGACGCCCCACACCGCAATGATGACGCCTCCGATACCGGGGCCAACGATGCGCGCGGCGTTGAAAACCGAGGAGTTGAGCGAGATGGCGCTCTGCAGGTGCGAGCGTCCGACGAGCTCGCCCACGAATGACTGGCGGGTGGGCATGTCGAAGGCCGTCGACACGCCCAGGACGAGGGCCAGGACGTAGACGTGCCACAGCTGGATGGCGCCGGTCAGCGTTAGCAGCGCGAGCGCCACGGCCTGCGCCGTCGCCACGGCCTGGATGACGAACAACAGGCGCCGCTTCGGGAAGCGATCGGCCACCACGCCGGCGAACAGCGACAGGATCATGATGGGCAGGAACTGGAGGGCGGTCACCACCCCCAGGGCCGCGGGCGAGCCCGTCAGGTCCAGCACGAGCCACGACTGGGCGATGCGCTGTAGCCAGCTGCCCGTCTGCGAGACGAGCTGGCCGAAGAAGTAGATCCGGTAGTTCGGGTTGCCCAGCGCTCGGTAGGCGTGGCCCGAGAGCAGGCTGGGCCGCGCTGCCGGCTGCGCCAGCCCGGCGCGCGGCTCATCGGGGGATGGGCGTGGCGGGGAAGGATTCACAGCCGATCGGCCGCCGCCGGCTCCTGGGCCAACGACGGTGGCTCCCAGGGCTGCTCGACCACCTTGATCGCCGGCCCGTCCTGGCCGGCGACATCGCAGCGGCTCCGCCCGTCCTCGCGCCAGAAGCGCAGCCGCAGTCGCGAGCGGCCGACCTGGACGCCGTCGAGCTCGACGTCCGGGAGCCAGGACGGCAGCGTCGGGTTGACGAAGAGGCGGTGCGCCGCCGCGTCCGCGCGCAGCCCGAGGATCGCCTGCAGCAGGTGGAAGACGCTGCCCGCGGCCCAAGCCTGCGGCACGTTGGCACCGACGTACTGGACCGGGAACGAGCCTGGGCGGCGCTCCAGCCCGGCGTACAGCTCTGGGATGCGGTACTGGGCGAAGTAGCTCGCGGCCTCGAAGATGTCCCGGGCCAGCCGGGCCGTCTCGTCGGTGAAGCCGTACCGCTTCAGCCCGAGCGCCAAAATGCCGTTGTCGTGGGGCCAGATCGAGCCGCGGTGGTACGAGTAGGGGTTGTAGGCGGGGTGGCTCGCTGCCAGCGTGCGCACGCCCCAGCCGCTCCACATGTCTGGCTGGAGAAGCCGCTGGACGACGCGCCGCGCGCGATCAGGATGAACGATGCCAGTCCACAGGCAGTGCCCGACGTTGGAGGTGATCGACGCGACCGGCTTCTTCGCCGGGTCGAGGCAGAGCGCGTAGAAGCCCAGGTCCTCGCACCAGAACGCGGCCTCGAACCGCCTCTGGAGCTCGGCCGCCTGCTGGCGGAGGCTGGCGGCCCGGGCCGGGTCGCCGAGGGCAGCGAACACCTCGGCCATACGCAGCTTGGCGTCGAAGGCGTACCCCTGCAGCTCGCACAGCGCCTTCGGCTGTCGCACGGGGGAGCCGTCGGGGTAGAGGATCGCGTCGCCGGAGTCCTTCCAGGCCATGTTCTCATAGCCCTGCGCGCTGCGGGTACGGTACTCCTGGAAGCCGTCGCCGTCGAGGTCGCCGTACCTGTCTATCCACTCGAGGCACCGTTCGGCGACCCCGCGGTGCTCGCGCAGCAGGTCGAGCGAGCCGGACCAGCGCCAGGTCTCATGGAGGACGATCAGGTAGAGGATGGTGGCGTCGGCGGTCCCGTAGTAGGGGTCGTGCGGCGTCTTGTGGAAGTGGGCGAGCTCGCCTTCGCGGAGCTCGTGCAGAATTTTGCCGGGCTCGGCATCGCGCCAGTCGTCCATCTCGGTGGCCTGGTGCTGCGCCAGGCGCTTGAGGGCGCCGAGCGCGAACGGGGCCTGGACGATCATGTTCTGCAAGCTGGCGATCAGGCTGTCGCGGCCGAACAGGGCGACGTACCACGGGACGCCGGCGGCCGGGACCCACACGTGGCGGGCCAGATCCTGGCTGTGCATGCGCAGCGCGCCCATGTCCTCGACGGATTGGGTGAAGACGCGGTACACGTCCTCGTTGGCCGAGGTGAGCTTGGTCGCCTGCTGGCGCCACTCCGCCTGGAGCCGCCCCAGCTCCCGCCCGGACTCCGCCCCCGGGTCGCAGGTGTCGGCGGGCCGGCGCACCCGCTGGCCCTCGACCAGGACGTAGTTGATGCACGCGTGCCACTGCTGCCCGGGCGCGAGCTCGACGTCGAACACCACGCGGCCGTTGGCAAAGCCGGCCGGCGACCCGGACTGGTCGACGTGAAATAGCAGCCGACGTTGGAAGTCACCGTTGATGTAGGTGGTCGCCAGCTCGGATTGGGCGGGGTTCCAGCCGGTGCTCGTGTTGCCCCGGCGCACCTGGCGGTGAGAGCGCACCTCGAAGAGATCGGCGAAGTCGCAGCGGACGGCGATCTCCAGCTGGAAGCGGACAGGCTTCGCCGCGTAGCTGGCCAGATCCAGGTCCTCGTGGATGCCGTCGGCAACCCGCCGCCGTACCGTCAGGCCGACCTCGTGCGCCGCGACGTCGCCACCCTCGGTGCTGACCGCCGGGTTGGCCAGCTCGAACCGAGCCGCGTAGTAGTTGACAGAGGACGACGTCAGCAGGTCCCACGGCAGCCCGTTGATGTAGAGCCGGTAGTAGGACACGAAGCGCGTGTCACCGGCGAAGATCCCTTGCTCGGTCGTGAACTGGATCTCGCCGCGCAGGTCGGTGACCATGAAAGTCGTGCCCTGGTTGATCGTGACGATCGGCGGCCCGACGGTGATCTCGACCGGCATCGTCAGCAAGTATGCAACACCTCTCCATTCGCCCTCGGGGTTGCGGCGCCACTCAGCGCGCAGCGCCATCCAGGAGGCTTGCCCTACAAACCAGGTACCCTGTGGCGATGGAGCGGGTTGTCCTCGGCGTGCTGCCGAGCTACGAACTGGCACGCTCGGCCATCGCCGAGATGGAGCAGGCTGGCGTAGCGGCCCGGGCTATCAGCGTCCTGGCGCGCGAGCCCCATGACGCACGGCGGCTCGCCGAGGACACGGGCACCGACGCAGCGCTCGAAAGCGCTGTCACCAACGACCGCGTGGCCGACTTCCTCGGCTGGCTCACCGGCATCGGCGCCGCCGTCGTTCCGGCGGTGGGGCCCGACGTCGCCACCGGCACTCTCGGCGCAACCCTGCCCGCCGCGCAGGCCGGGACAGGCCGCGGCTCGGTGACTGGCGCGCTGGTCGGCCTCGGCCTGCCAGTCGACCTGGCCGCGGAGTGCGAGGCGAACGTCGCGGACGGGGACATCGTCGTCGTCGTCAGCGACCAGGCCCACGAGGACCGGGCGCGGGAGATCCTGGCTCGGTACGGGCGGACCCTCGGCGCCGTCTGAGGCTTTGAGCACAGGCGCCTGCCCGGTATGCTGTCCGTATGGTGGTGGCCACGCCGGAGCCCGCCGAGTCCGTAGGCGCGCTGGCCTACGCCGTTCTGCGCGCCCAGATCGCGGCCGTGGTCGCGCACGAGGAGGGCACGCGCCGGGGCGAGGACGCCGACGAGCTCCACGACATGCGCGTCGCGACGCGCCGGCTACGGGCCGCCCTGAGCCTGTTTGCCGACGTCGTGCCGGTGGAGGCCGAGACGCTGCGGGCCGAGCTCGGCTGGCTCGCCGCTGGCCTGGGCGCCGTCCGCGACGTCGACGTCCAGCTCGAGCAAATCGCCCAGTGGCAAGCCGAGGCTGATCAGGCCGACCAGTCGGGATTCCAGGCGCTGCGGACCGCCATCGAGCGGCTGCGCCCCGCGGCGCGCACTGCTCTGCTGGCCCAGCTCGAGTCGCCGCGCTACAGGAGACTATTGGCGCACTTTCAGCGCATGCTGGACGAGGGTCCACCGCCCTCGGCGGCGGCCCGGCGACCAGTGCTGGAGGTCGCCCCGTCGTTGGCTAGCAAGCGCTACAAAGCGCTGCGCAAGAGCGCCGACTCGCTGACGCCCGCCTCCCCGCCGCACGAGCTCCACGCCGCGCGCATCCGCGGCAAGCGGCTGCGTTACGCCGCCGAGTTCGTCGCCCCGGTGTACGGTCGGCCAGCCCGCGACTTCATCACCACTCTGGTGGCCCTCCAGGATCTGCTGGGTCGCCACCAGGACGCCTACGTGGCGATCGAGCGCTTGCGCCTGCTGCTGGCGGAGCACGGGGAGGACCTGCCACCACGGGCGCTCTTCCTCTTGGGGCAGATGGCGGAGCGGTACGCTCACGAGGCAGTCCAGCTGCGAGCAGCTCTAGCCGGCACCTACGCCGCGGTATGCGGCCCCGCGTGGCGGACGTTTCGGCACACCATGAAGCAGCGCCGGGCCGACGCCGTGGCCACCTGACAGCTCACCCCTGGGACGATGGCCGCTGGGCTCTTTGAGAGCACATAGAGCAAAGAGCAAGGCTAAGCGAGGGCGCGGGCGAGCTTGGGGGACAGGAACCAGCGAAGCCGGCCAGCTCCGGCGCGAGGCGCCTCGCCGAAAGCGATGCACGCCATGCCACCCTTGGCGAACTGGAACGGCGTCACCATCTCGTTGTTCGTGACCAGGTGGCTGGCGAGAAGCGAGAGGTTAGGCTCGTGCCCGACCAGCGCGATGCCTGTGCTATTCAGGTACGGCGACAGGGCATTGACGACTTCGACGGACGTCCCGGCCGGTTCGAGCGCGGAGCATTCGACGGGCGCCGGCCAGCCGCCCTTCTTGCTGGCGATCTGGGCCGTCTGCCAGGCGCGCACGAGGTTGCTGCTGAGCACGACGTCGACGTCGGCGGCGATCCGACGCAGGGCCGGCGCCGCCTCCTCCAAGCGCTGCCTGCCTTTGGGCGTGAGCGGCCGCTCGCGGTCGTCTGGCCACAGGTGCACGTCGCGATCGCCAGCATCGGCGTGGCGGACAAGGTAGAGGAGCACGGAGTGCCAGTCTACCGCGACTCCGGCACCCCGAGCGGCGGGATCGCCACCGGAACCCTCACCCCAGCCCTCTCCCAGCATAGGGGGCGATGAAAACTGTCTGGGGGTACCGGGGGGAGGAGGAGGGGCTGTGGCAGGCTGGGGTGAGCGGACCGCCCACTACCTGACCCCAGGAATCTCCGGGGCGGGCCGCTCTGAGGCAGTATGGCACCGCGGCACACCGCTGACGAGGTCGTCGGCACCGAGGACGCGCTAGGCCCCCCAGGTCTTCCAGAAGGCCGGCTGGTGGCGCTGTCAGGTGGTAGCCGCCTGGGCCCCCGACCAGGCCGAGCCGTGGCTGCTGCTGACCACCCGACCGGGCACGCCCGCGCAGCTGCAGGAGTACGCCCGCCGCTGGGCCATCGAGCGCCTGTTCCTGAGTTGGAAAAGCCACGGCTGGGACCTGGAGGCCTGCGGGGTGACCGACCCCGCCCGCCTGATGCGGCTGGTGACCGGCCTGGCTCTGGCGACCTGGTGGCGCCTGGCCTGTGCGCTGCCGGCCGTCCAGGCGCCGCTGGCCGCTCTGACCCCGGGTCCCCGCCCACCTCACCCGAATGCCCGCCCGCGCCAATTGCCCTTACCCTGGTCGCCGCGCCCGCCCCGCCCCTGGGTCGCCAAGTTCAGCTTGCTGACCTGGGGCGCCCGCGCCGCCCGCGCGGTGTCCCTGCGCTCCCACACCCCCGCCCTCGACTGGCTCCTGCCTCCTTGGCCCGAACCTACCTGGGCCGCCCACTGCGCCGCCGTCGCTGCCCCTGCCCTCTCCCCCACCGCCGCCTGACAGTTTTTCATCGCCCCTCATGCTCCCTCTGGGAGAGGGCTGGGGTGAGGGTACGCCGCAATGCCGAAGCGAAAGCAACTTTGGGAGCCGGAGGCTTGCCCTTTGTATGGTTGCCGCATGCCTGCGCCTGGGGCTGCCCCGTCCCCAGCGTCCAGCCCGACCGTCGCGAGCGCGGCTCGCGCGAGACGGCGTCGCTTTGCCCTCCCGATTGTGGGCGTTCTCCTCCTGGCGATAGCGCTCGACGTAGCTGGAGCGCAGCTGCCGGTCGCTGACACCTCGCATGCCGACCTTGCCAGCGTCGCCCTCCGCGGCTCCACGACGCTGGCCCGGTTCGAGTCGGTCATGACACCAGGGCAGTCGCCCTTCCTGGCCGTCGAGCCGGCGGGCGAGATCGACGTCGTCGACCGGGTGCGGCGAGCGCTGCTGCGGTTCGCGCCGGACGGGCGGCTCCTGAGCGCCTGGGGACCGCGACTCTCCGGCGACGTCGATCTCCAGGCCATCAGCGGGGTAGCCGTCCGCCCTGGCCAGTGGTTCCTCGTCGACCGCGGCTCGCTGCGCATTCTCGAGCTGGACGCGGCCGGCCGTCTCCGCCGTTCAGTCCGGCTGGACACGTACAAGCCGTACGGACCGAACGGGCTGGCCGTCGACGGCGCCACTCTGTACCTCGCCGACACCGGGCGAAGTCGGGTGCTGATCATCGGCGCCGACGAGCAGCAGCTCGGGTCGTTCGGGTCGAGCGCTGGCGAGGCTGGGCTCAAGCAGCCGATGGCCCTCGCGTTCGGGCCCGATGGGGCGCTGTTCGTGGCGGACTGGGAGAATGCCCGTATTGGGCGCTGGGTGCGCGACGACAGTGCGCCCGGGACATGGACCGCCACAAACAGCTGGTCAGTCCCCTTCCAGCCGTTCGGTGTCGCTGTGGATCGACGCGGCCGGGTATACGCGCCGGACATGGCGCACAACCGTATTCTCGTCTACGCGGGCGACGGAGCGATCCTGGCCGCGCTGGGAGGGGGCGCCACCCCGCTCCCGGTCGACAACCCGGTCCAGGTAGCAGTCGGCGCCGACGGAGCCAGTCTGGTGGTGCTGGGCGCGGACGCGCTCGGCCGTGTAGACCTGGAAGACGTCACCCCACCGCCCAGAACCAGCCCCGACCCGCGGCTCCCATGGCTCGGCGCGGCGCTGGGCATCATTGTCGTGCTGCTCGCGCTCATACTCTGGCAACAACGACGAGCGACGCGCCGCCACATGTGACTGCAAGGATACATCGACACTGCTGTCCAGGAGTACAGGCGGCTCCCCTACCGCATGGAGGTGTACTGGGACGACGGTTATTGGGCGGCCGAGTTTCCCGATTTGCCTGGTCTTGCCGCTGGACACGAAGATCGCAGCGAACTGTGGTCCGCGGTCGACGATGCCAGGCGGGCGTACTTCGAGGCCGCGCTTCTGTTCGGGCGAACGGTGCCGCGGCCGCGTACCCATGAAGATGGGTACAGCGGGAATCCGCGACTGCGCCTAGCAAAGAGCAGCCATCGCCAGGCGGCCCTGGCTGCCCAGCAGGAGGCGATTAGCCTGACCCACCTGGCGCCGCCTCCATGCGCTGCTGACCCCGCGCAGCAGGATGGTGCAGGATGGGGCCCCTTCAGCCGTCCCAAAGCGCCCCAGCCGGTCCGCTCCTGACCGCCCGCGGCACACTCTGCTACGGGTGGTGCTAAAACATCTCGATTGGACCAGACCGCCGGAGCCTTTCTGGAACGAGAGTAGCGGGAAGCGATTGCAACCCATGGCAGACACCACGGTCACACTTGCGCTCGAAGGGGAAGTGCCGTTGAAGGCGTTCGCCCAGGCCATGGACGGGTTCAGCAGCCTTGTGGCGTCACTTTCGGAAGAGCTGGGTGACGGCGCCCGTATCGACTGGAGAATTGAATCGTTGGAAGCGGGTAGCGCACTCGCCACAGCGCAAGGACTCTCGGACATTCAGTCGGCCGTCGACAAGGTGGTTCACGCGTTCCTAGAGGTCGGCGAAGCCGAGGAGCATGGCACGCCGATCCCTTACTCACCGAAGGTGAAACGTGCCGCTGACAAGATCGCCTCCGTGTTGAACGGGAAAGTCTCCACTGTTCGCTTTGAGACTGCTGAGGGCGAGGCGACTCTGTACAGCCGGAGCGAACCAGTACCTGAACATCGACTTCTCAGGGCACACGGTGCTGTCACCGGTCGAGTTCAAACGCTTTCGAACAGAGGCACGCTGAAGTTCACGGTTTTCGATCTACTCAACGATCGGGCGGTGTCCTGCTATCTCGACCCGGACCATGAGGAGCTAATGCGCGGGGTTTGGGGCAAGATCGCGACGGTCGAGGGTTGGGTCACTCGAGACGCCCGAACGGGGCGGCCGCTATCCGTCCGCCCTGTAGCACGCGTAATGACAAGACCAGAAGTTGAACCTGGTAGCTTCCGGGGGGCCGCGGGCGCTGTGCCGGCGCGTTCCGGCTCACTTAGCGCCGAGGCAGCAATCAGACGGCTGAGAGATGCCTGACGAGCCGCGCCTCACTTACTGGGACGCGGCTTCCTTTACCTCGTACGTGAACGGAGATGAACAGCGACTGCCGCACCTCGAGCTGATCGTCGACACGGCCAGGCCCCTGATCCGCGCGGCAATGGTTTCGGGGCTCGCGCTGAAAGCTGCTGACGCCATTCACCTTGCAACTGCCAAACACGGTGGCGCCGCCGAGGTCCAGACCTACGACGATAAGCCCTGAACCCCGAGTACTCGCGAATCACGGGCTTGCCGATCCGTCAGCCTGCTGCAGGACAGCCCCGACTGCCAGGGCAATGACTCGCGAACGGGGGAACCAATTGCTACACGAACTGCGACACTCGTCTGGCAGCGCCGCAGAATCACCTTTGTGCGAGCCCGTTTTGCACGTGAAATGCTGTCCGTAGAGATCCAGGAGACGGTGGGGGCGGAGAGGGTGGGATTCGAACCCACGAAGGCTGTAACACCTTACCCGCTTTCCAGGCGAGCGCCATAAGCCGGACTAGGCGACCTCTCCGTGCGGAGCGGAAGGGGTGGGATTCGAACCCACGAGGGCTATCACACCCTAGTCGTTTTCGAGACGACCGCCCTAAGCCTCTAGGCGACCCTTCCAGGCGGATTGTAACAGGCGCGCGGACGCACGCCCCGCCATCGGGGCGGCCGCTGGCCGTCACATTGCGTCGGGCGCCGCCACCCCAATCAGGTCCAGCGCATTTGCCAGGGTCTGGCGCGCCGCCTCGGCCAGCTTCAGGCGTGCTGCCTGGGTCGGCATGTCGGCCGCTAGAACCCGCATGGCCGGGTCGTCGTTGCCCGCCTCGTACCAGGTCTGCGTGGCCCGGGCCAGCTCGTAGGCGTAGTGCGGCAGGTGGTGGGGGGCCATCTGGCGGGCCGCGAGCTCCACCACCTCCGGCAGCTGTAGGACGCGTCGGACAAGGGCCAGCTCAGCCGGTTGGGTCAGCAGTGAGACGCTGCCGGACCGCCAGTCGACGCCCCGCGCCGCCGCCTCGCCGAGGACGCGGGCCAGCCGCGCGTGCGCGTACTGGACGTAGTAGACCGGGTTGTCGGCCGACTGCCGTTTCGCCAGGTCGAGGTCGAAGTCCATCATGGCGTCCGCGCTGCGGCTGATCAGGAACCAGCGCATCGCGTCGGCGCCCACGTCGTCCAGCACTTCCTGGACGGTCACGACGTTGCCAGCCCGCTTGCCCATACGCACGGGCTGGCCGTGGCGCAGGACGTTGACCATCTGGTGGATCAGGATGTCGAACCGCTCCGTCTCGGCACCGAGGGCGGACACGATCGCCTTCATCGACGGCACCTGACCCTGGTGGTCGGCACCCCAGACGTCGACCACGCGGTCGAAGCGGCGCACGAAGAACTTGTCATAATGGTAGGCGATGTCGGTCGCGGTGTAAGTAGGGCGGCCGTCCGACCGGATCAGCACGCGATCCCGCTCATCCCCCAGCCCGCTGTAGCGGAGCCACTGCGCGCCATCCCGCTCGTACACCAGGTCGCGCGAGCGCAGCAGGTCCATCACCGCGTCGAACTCGCCGTGCCGAATGACCGTGGCTTCCGAGAACCAGGTGTCGAAGTGGACCCGCAGGCGTCCGAGCTCCGTCCTGATCCAGTCCATGATCGTCTCCGCCGCCAGCCTGCCGACCTCTTCGGCGCGCTCCTCGGGCAAGTCGGCGAAGGCGTCGCCGTGTTGGCGAGCGATCTCCTCGGCCAGCTCCAGCACGTACGCCCCCTGGTAGTCCGTCTCGCCCAGGGCCCGGTCGCGTCCGAGCGCCTGCTGGTAGCGGACCCAGACACTGTGGTACAGGTGGGTCATCTGGGCGCCGGCGTCGTTGAAGTAGTACTCGCGCTCCACGTCCCAGCCCGCCCTGGCGAGCACCCGGGCGAGGCTGTCCCCCAGCGCGGCGTTCCGTCCCGTGCCGACGTGCAGCGGCCCGGTCGGGTTGGCGCTCACGAACTCCACCTGGACGCGGCCGCCGTGGCCAAGGTCGACCGAGCCGAACCGGGCGCCCGCCGCCAGCACCGCGTCCACCTGCGCCCGGACCCAGCTGTCGGCCAGGGTGAAGTTGAGGAATCCCGGCGGCGCGACGTCCACGGCGGCGAGGTAGGCGGGCGGGTCCTGGGCGATCGCCGCCGAGATCGCGCCGGCGATCGCCAGCGGCGTTGGGCCCTGGGGGCCGACGGCCCGCTTGGCGCGCAGCGGGAAGCTCGTCGCAAAGTCGCCCAGCTCACTCTTGGCCGGGCGCTCGATCGTCACGTCCGGCAGCGCCACCCGCGGCAGGTGGCCGGCGGCCTGGGCACGGGCCACCGCGTCCTGGACCAGCCGCAGCAGCTGGTCGCGGACAAGCCCTGTGCCGTCGCCGCTCGTGCTCATGAGCTCATGAATGGAAGAAGTCTTTGAGCGCAGTGTACGCGGGGCGCGGCGTGCCGTCCGGGTTGGTGATGCTCCACCAGTACTGCTCGTCCTGGCGGGTCCAGTGCGCGTCGGCAATGTAGATGACCGTCATGAAGCCGACCCAGGGGGACCAGTGTTCCCGGGCGCACTTGAACGCGTCCACCAGGTTGGTCGCCTGCTGCTCGGCGGAGACCGCGTGCCATGCGTACGGGGAGTTCGGTCGCTGGTCGGTCGTCCAGCCCATCTCGAGCACGCCGATCTGCTTGTCGCCGTCGCCGTTGCTCGCCATGATCTGGCGAACGTCCTCGACGTGGCGGAAGGCGTAGACGCGCTTCACGTCCGGCGGGCTCGAGTCGCCCGGGTTGCTCAGCGCCGGGTCGCCCGCGACCTCGGCCGGGTCGGCGCACGGCGCCGCCTTGAAGCCGGCGGCGTGCACGCCCAGGACGTCGTAGCTGCCCTTCGCGCCAGCCGCGTACATGCCCTGGTAGAAGTCCACGTCGCGCATCGCCTGCGCGCTCTGGGTCGTCGTCGGCGACAGGCCGGCGCTCACGACGAGCGCCCCCGGATCGGCGGCCTTGATCGCCCGGTAGCTGGCCTGCAGCATCGTGGTGTACGCCTTCGGGTCGGGTGGCTGGCCACCCCACTCGCGGTCCAGGTTGGGCTCGTTCCAGATCTCGTACGCCTGGATGCGGCCCTTGTAGCGCGCCGCCAGCGCCGACACGTAGTCGACCCAGTCCTCCATGCGGTCCGGCGGAGACGTCGCCGGCCAGGTCACCTTACTGGACGCCCACTGGGGCTGGTTGTCGACGCGCGCGATGATCTTCAGGCCCCTGGCCTCGGCCGCGTCGACGAGCCGATCTGGCTCGTCCCACTCGAACCGCCCCTTGCCCTTGCCCTCGATATTGCGCCACTCGAAGCGCTGCTTGACCCAGTGGAACCCGCCATCCCTGGCCAGCGACAGGACGGGGTCGGTCGCGTCTGGCTCGCCCCACAGGAAGACGTGGACCGCGGGGTCGGCGACCGGCACCGCCGCCGCGCTGGCGGGCGACGGGGATGCGGCTGGTCGGGGCGAGGCGGGCGCGCTTGAGCTGGCGGCTGGCGACAGCGCCGGCTGCTGCGTGGGCGCGACGGCCGGTGGCGGGGTTGGCCCTTGAGTAGACGGGGTGGCGGGCGGCGCGCCGCCGGCACAGGCGACGGCGGCGAGAAGCAGGACGCTCAACGCCGGCTGTAAACGGCGGTGGAACAGGGCTGGGCCTCCCAGGTGGCGCTCGGCGCCGGGCGGCAGTATAGCCTCCACCTCCGCTTTGCTCCCCAGCGTCGCGCCGCCGCCGGGTACGCTATCGTCGCCCACGAGGAGAGCGGCTATGCCCGACAAGCCTGTTCACTTCGGCTACAACCCGCCCAGCGGCACGCGGGGCATCGAGCGCTTCGACACCAGGACGTTCGTCCGCGACCTCCAGGACGTGCTCGACGTCGCCAGCCAGCACTTCGCCTCGCTGTGGGTCTCGGACCACCTCATGACAGTTGAGCCGTTCCGCATGGACGTCTGGACCCAGCTCACGTGGATCGCCGCCAGGTACCCCGGTCCGCAGCTCGGCACCATCGTCCTGGCCAACTCCTACCGCCACCCGCCGCTGTTGGCCAAGATGGCGGCGAGCCTCCAGGAGTTCAGCCACGGCCGCCTCATCCTCGGCTACGGCGCCGGCTGGCACGAGCCGGAGTACCGCGCCTACGGGTACGACTTCCCCACAGCCAGGGTGCGCATCGCCCAGATGGTGGAGGGTCTGACGGTCATGCGGGCGATGTGGACCGACGCACCGGCCAGCTACGACGGCGAGCACTACCAGGTGCGCGAGGCGTACTGCGAGCCGCGGCCGAACCCGCTGCCCATCGTCATGATCGGGGGCGATGGCGAGCGGTTCACGCTGCGCGCGGTGGCCGAGCACGCCGACTGGTGGAACACCGTGATGCGCCCCATCCCGACCCTTCGGCACAAGCTCGACGTCCTCCAGCAGCACTGCGCGGACGTCGGCCGCGACTTCGCCAGCGTGCGCAAGACGGTGACGCGGACGCTGTACCTGGCGCCCACCAGGAGCGCGGCGGAGGCTCGCGCCGGCGCCGCGCTGCAACGCGCCGAACCTCCTTTCGCCGGCGAGCCGGCGGCGCTGATCGACCATCTGCACGAGCTGATCGCTCTCGGCTTCGACCTCTTCCAGCTCGTCTTCCCGATGTTTCCGGAGACCGACGACATGCGCCTGTTCGTCGACGAGGTGCTGCCGGCGTTCCGCTAGCGCGGCTTTGCTACAGCTGGCCGGCGGCGCGGGCTGCCTTGAGCGCCGTCCACGCCGGCCGCGGTGTGCCGTCCGGGTTGACGACCGCCCACCAGTACTCCTCGCGGTCCGCCGTCCAGGTCGGGTCGGACAGCGTCCACAGCGTCATGACGCCAATCCAGGGCGTCCAGTTCTGGTGGGCGTACTGGAAGGCTTTGACGACGTTGGCCGCCTTCTTCTCTTCGGTCACGGCAAACCAGGAGTACGCCGGATGCACCTGGTCAGCGGTCCAGCCAAACTCCAGGAGCCAGACCTGGCGATCCGCGTCGCCGTTATTCACCATGATGTCGCGCAGCTGCTCGATGCGGCGGAAGTAGAAGCTCGGGTGCGGGAAAGCGGGCAGCGAGTTCACCGCGGCGTCCACCTCGGGCGCCTGGGTGTTGCCGTGGGCGCCGAGGGCGTCGTAGTTGACGCCGCCCCGCAGCCCGGCCGCGTACAGCCACTGGAGGTACTCGGCGTCGTCCCAGGCATCGCTGGTATGGGTGCCCGTCGGCGACAGGCCGGCGGTCACCACGATGATGCCCGGGCTGGCGGCGTGGGCCGCCTGGTAGGCGCCAGAGAGCAGCCGGACGTAGTCGCCCGCCTGCTGCGCCGAGATCGGCCCGTTGCCCCACTCCCGCGTCAGGTTCACCTCGTTCCAGACCTCGATCGCGTCCACGGTGCCGATGGCTGACCCGGGCTTGTAGCGCGACACGAACGCGCGCACGAAATCCGCGTAGTCCGCGTAGTTGTCCGGGGGACCATTGGTCGCCGCGCCGGCCCGCGCCCAATCGGGCTGGAGATCCAGACGGGCGATCACCTTGACACCGGCGGCCGAGCTCGCCGCCACCACCCGGTCAGCCTCCGACCAGTCGAACCGCCCCTTGCCCGCCCCCTCGATCTGGCGCCACTGGAAGAGCGTCTTCTGCCACCGGAACCCCGCGCCCGTCGCCGCCTCAAGATCGCGTCGCGTCGTCGCCGGCTGGCCCCAGAGGAACATGCTCAGCCCGTAGTCGGGGCTTGGCACCCTGATCGGCGGGAGCGCCCCGGCCACGGCGGTCGGCACTGCGCTCGCCGCGGGAGTCGGCGACGGCGTGGCTGTGGGTATGGGTATGGGCGCCGCGGCGCCGCCGGCGCCAGGCGGCGTGAAGGCGTCGCCGTACATGGTGGCAATCGGCAGCGTTCCGCCGGCGGCGGAGCGCAGCAGGGGAGATCCGCTCGCCTGAGCTGCCAGATCCTCGGGTACCAGCTTGCCCGTGATGACGGCTTTGAGGTAGTCGGCCAGCAGCAGCCCACGCGTGCAGCTACAGCTCCTGTCGTAGTGCATGATGCCACGCTGGTACCGCTGATAGATGAAGTCGTGGTTGTTCGGGTCGTGGGCCGGCTTACTCGTCGGCGCCCCCCACACCTCCAGCGCTAGCAGGGCGCGGGCGCCACTGTCGTTGGTGTTCGTCGCGTCGGCGCCGACCGTGTCGAGGAAGGACTTGCCGAAGTTGACAGGCTCGCCGTCGAAGGTGTCGGGCGCATTCGCCGCCACGAAGTTCAGGATGTCCGACGAGTAGGTCGCGCTGGCGACCGCTGGCGTTGCCTGGCGCATAGCCGCGTCGGCCGCCGGGAACGTGCTGCCGTTGATCCGCGTGTAGGGCAGTAGCCCCTCGTCCAACAGGTTGAGCGTGCCAACCCCCTGGTCCTGGCACTGCTGCAAGATCGTGCGCTGGAAGAACTGCACCTGGCAGCCGAGGAACAGAAAGTCGCGGCTCACCGGAAAGCCGAAGGTGGCCGCACCGCCACGCTGCTGGAAGTAGTCCCAGAAGGTGTCCCGGTCGACGCGGTAGCCGGTCTCGCTGAAAAGCCGCCCGTCGGCCTGCGCGGAGTCGTCGGCATGGGTATGGGTCAAGGGCAGGAGCCCACCGCCACCGAGGAGCAGCGCGGCGGCGAGCGCCAGCGGGGCGAGCGCCGTGCGGTCCAAGCGCATGGCCCGACGCCGATCCGGGATCGCCATCATGCAACGCTCAAGGGGGCGGCTACCACGGCGACCTAAGCATAGCCGCGACGGCGTCACGCGACCCAACAACGGGCGCGACCGACATGGCGACGGGAACCAGAGGTACAACAGGGAGTCGATGGAGCTGTTCGTCTACGGCAGCCTGCGGGATCCGGCCCGCCTCGACGAGGTTCTCGGACGGCGCTACCGCGGAGCCCGGGTGCCGGCCCGCCTTGACGGATTCCAGCGGCTGCGGTCGGCTGACTACGCCTTCCCGTTCCTGGTGCCGGCCGAGGCTGCCCGGGTCGACGGCCTGCTCCTGGTGGAGCTCTCGGAGGACGACCTGGCGGCGATCGATCTCTACGAGGAAGTGGACCAGAACCGCTACCGCCGGGTCACGGTCACGGTCACGGTAGGGGCGCTCGACAACGCGCCCGGCGCCCGCACGCTAACGGCCCAGACGTACCTGGCGGGTGCCGCCCTGGCCGGCTCGGTGGACGCCCCCAGCAGCTGAGCGGGGTTTTCCGGCGAGGTGGCCGGGATTTATACTCCCCGGTCTCCGAGAGGCGGGCAGGGATGCACGAGCGGGTTGTTTACCTCACTCCTGAGGGCAAGGAGCGGTTCGCCGAGGAGCTGCGCACGCTGACCACCGTCCGACGGCGTGAGGTGGAGGAGCGTATCCGCCGCGCCAAGGAGTTCAGCGACGCCGTCGACAACGCCGAGTACGACGAGGCGAAGACGGACCAGGCGTTCGTCGAGGGTCGCATCCGCGAGCTGGAGCGCATGCTCAGCGGCGCCAGGATCATCGAGCAGCCGCAGGGCGTCGAGTACGTCCGGCTCGGCTGCCGGGTCACGGTCGTCGATGGTGATGGCGACGAGGAGACCTACCACCTGGTCGGCTCGCAGGAGGCGGACCCGCGTAAACGGCTGATCTCCAACGAATCGCCCATCGGCCGCGCGCTCCTCGGCAAGCGGATAGGCGAAGAGGCCACGGTCGTCGCCCCGGACGGCAGCTTCACGCTGCGCGTCACGGCGATCGCCTAATCGGGCGCCGCGTTGGCCGGCCCGTCAGAAGACCTGCTGGACCACGAGACCGACGCCGTCGACCGGATCACCCGGGCGCGCCTCGACAAGCTCGAGCGTCTCGAGATGACCGGTGCGCGTGCCTTCCCGACGACCTTCGACCGCTCGCACCGGGCGCGGCAGATTGCCGAGGATTTCAACCGGATCGAGGGCCAGCGGGTGTGCGTCGCGGGCCGGCTGGGCGTGCTGAGGACCTTCGGCAAGAACCTCGTCTTCGCTCCGCTGCAGGACGATTCCGGCGGGATCCAGCTCGTCGTCCACCCGCGTGACCTCGGTCAGGCGGCGTCGGCCGTCTTCGAGGCGCTCGACCCGGGCGACTTCGTCGGCGCGTGTGGCCAGGTCATCAAGACGCGCACTGGCGAGATCAGCGTGGACGTCGTCGAGCTGACGCTGCTGGCCAAGGCGCTGCGCAGTCCGCCCGAGAAGTGGCACGGCATCGCCGACCCCGAGGTGCGCTACCGCCAGCGCTACCTGGACCTGATGTCCAGCGCCGAGACGCGGCAGATCTTCCTGACGCGCAGCCGCGCCGTCGCGGCGACGCGGCGCTTCCTCGACGAGCGCGGCTTCGTCGAGGTGGAAACGCCCATCTTGCAGCCCATCCCGGGCGGTGGCGCGGCGCGGCCGTTCGCGACCGCGTCGCACGCGCTCGATGCCACGCTGTACCTGCGCATCGCGCTCGAGCTGTACCTGAAGCGCTGCATCGTCGGCGGTATCGAGCGCGTCTACGAGATCGGCCGTACCTTCCGCAACGAAGGCGTCTCCTTCAAGCACAACCCCGAGTTCACCATGCTGGAGCTGTACCAGGCGTACGCCGACTACCGGGACATGATGGCGCTGACGGAGGAGATGGTCGGCGCGGTTGCCCGGGCCGTCCTCGGCACGACCATGGTGCCCTGGGGCGACGCCCTCGTTGAGCTCGCCCCGCCGTGGCGCCGGATGCCGCTGCGCGACGCCATCGCCGAGTTCTCCGGCCTGGACTACGACCGCTACCCCGAGCTGCCAGCGCTCCGCGAGGCGGCGCGCGGGGTGGGACTGCCGGTCGAGGCGTCGTGGAGCCGCGGCAAGGTGCTGGACGAGCTGCTGACCGCTTTCGTCGAGCCCAGGCTGGTCCAGCCGACGTTCCTGACGGACTACCCGGTGGCTTTCCCCGGCTCGACGCTCGCCAAGGGCCGGCCCGAGCGGCCCGACGAAGTGGAGCGCTTCGAAGCCTTCGCCGGCGGCATGGAGATCGCCAACGCTTTCTCGGAGCTCAACGACCCGCGCGTTCAGCGGGCGCGCTTCGAGGAGCAGCTGCGCGCCCGCCAGGCCGGCGACGACGAGGCGCAGCCGTTCGACCTCGACTTCCTGACGGCGCTGGAGCACGGCATGCCGCCGACCGGCGGCCTGGGCGTGGGCATCGACCGGCTGGTCATGCTGCTGACGCAGCAGCGGTCGATACGGGACGTGATCCTGTTTCCGCAGCTGAGGCCTCGCCCCGCCGAAAGGTAGTGTCGGGCTTCAGCTCTGACTAGAGCGTCTCGGAAGTTCCCGCCCTATCCGGATAGGCGGTAGCGTGCCAACAAGGTACCGAAACGTCTGGGATACTCCCCTAAGCTTTAAGCTTGAGGCGTGCTCAACCCAGAACTGTTGCGGCGCGACCCCGGCCAGACGCGCGCTGCCCTGGCCCGGCGCGGCCAGGACGTGGCCTCGGCCTTCGACGCCGCCGTGGCCCTCGACACGGAGTGGCGCCACGCCACAGCGGCGATGGAGGAGCTGCGCGCCGAGCGGAAGCGGCGCAGCTCGACGATGCGCGGCAAGCCGAACCCGGACCAGCTCGCCGAGCTGCGCGCGCTCGGCGACCGGCTGGGCGCCGCCGAGCAGCGCCACGCGGCCGCCGAGGCCGCCCGTGACGCGGCGCTGCGGGCGCTGCCCAACCTGCCCGACCCCTCCGTCCCCGACGGCGCCGACGACTCAGACAACGTCGTTGTCCGCAGCTGGGGCGAGCCGCGCACCTTCGCCGACTTCGAGCCGCTGCCCCACTGGGACCTGGCGACCCGCCTCGGCATCCTCGACCTGCCGGCGGCGGCGCGGCTGGCCGGCTCGCGCTTCTACGTCCTCCGCGGCATGGGCGCGGCGCTCGAGCGGGCGCTCATCAACTTCATGCTCGACATGCACGTCCGCGACCAGGGGTACACCGAGATCGAGCTGCCCTACCTGGTGCGGGAAGAGATCATGTACGGCTCGGGCCAGCTGCCAAAATTCTACGACAACCTCTTCCACGACGCCGAGGACGACCTGTGGCTCATCCCAACGTCCGAGGTTCCCCTCGTCAACTACTACCACGGCGAGATCATCCCGGCGACCCTGTTGCCGCTGAAGCTGACGGCGGCCAGCGCCTGCTTCCGCCGCGAGAAGGCGGCGGCCGGCCGCGATGTCCGCGGCATCAAGCGGGTCAAGCAGTTCAACAAAGTCGAGATGGTCCGCGTCGTCGAGCCCGAGGACTCCATGCGCCATCTCGACGAGTTGGTGGCGGACGCCGAGCTGGTCTTCCAACGGCTGGAGCTGCCGTATCAGGTGACAGTCCTGTGCACCGGCGACCTGGGCTTTGCCATGGCGAAGACCTACGACATCAACGTCTGGGCGGCTGGCTGCCAGGAGTGGCTGGAGTGCTCGTCGTGCTCCACCGCCAACGACTACCAGGCCCGGCGAGCGGGCATCCGGTTCCGCCGCGACGAGGGCGGCCGTACCGATTTCCCGCACACGCTCAACGGGTCCGGCGTTGGTTTGCCGCGCACGATCATCGCCGTGCTGGAGAACAACCAGCAGGCCGATGGCTCGGTCGTCATCCCAGCCGCGCTGCGTCCGTACCTGGGCGGCGCCGAGCGGATCACGGCTGCCGCGTGATGGCTATTTGTTACCCTGAGCGGTAGCAGCATGACGCTACCCGTCGTCCAGGAGGCCGCCGTGACGTCCGAGCCGCGCCGACTCGACGACTTACAGAAGCTGGTCGCGCTGAGCAAGCGGCGCGGCTTCGTCTTCCCGAGCGCGGAGATCTACGGCGGCTTCTCCAATACGTTCGACTACGGGCCGCTGGGCGTGCTGCTGAAGAACAACGTGCGCGACGCCTGGGTGCGCGCCAACGTGCAGCGCCGCGACGACGTCGATTTGATCGACGCCGCCATCATCACCGCCCCCCAGGTGTGGCGCGCCTCGGGCCACGTCGACCACTTCGTCGACTCGCTGGTCCAGTGTTTGGGCGAGTGCAAGCGGCGCTACCGCGGCGACGAGCTGAGCAGCCCGCGATGCCCCGAGTGTGGCGGCGAGCTGTCCGAGCCGCGGCCTTTCAACGGCATGTTCAGGACACACGTCGGCCCGACCGAAGAGGAGTCCAGCCTGGCCTACTTGCGCCCCGAGACGGCGCAGGGCCAGTTCGTCAACTTCAAGAACGTGGCGGCCGCCCTGCGCCGGAGGCTGCCCTTTGGCATCGCCCAGGTGGGCAAGTCGTTCCGCAACGAGATCACACCCGGCAACTTCATCTTTCGGACGCGCGAGTTCGAGCAGATGGAGATCGAGTTCTTCGTCACGCCTGGCACGGACGACGAGTGGTTCGAGCGCTGGGTGGAGGCGCGCGAGCGCTGGTTCTTGGACCTCGGGCTGCGCCGCGAGCACCTGCGCCGCTACGAGGTCCCGGACGACGAGCGGGCGCACTACTCGAAGCGAACGGTCGACCTGCAGTACCGCTACCCGTTCGGCAAGGAGTGGGAGGAGCTGGAAGGCATCGCCAACCGCGGCGACTACGACCTGGCGCAGCACGAGGCCGCCAGCGGCGAGTCGCTGAGCCTGTTCGACGAGGCGACGCGGCAGCACGTCCGCCCGTTCGTCGTCGAGCCGGCGGCCGGCCTGACCCGGGCGGCGCTGGTGTTCCTGATCGACGCCTACGAGGAGCAGCTTCTGGACCCGGTGAAGCGGGACGTCCGCACGGTGCTGCACCTGCACCCGGCGCTGGCGCCGTACAAGGCGGCCATCTTCCCGCTGTCGAAGAAGCCCGAGCTGCTGGCAGTCTCGCGCCAGATCTACGAGCGCTTGCGGCGCCGCTGGATGGTCACCCACGACGTGGCCAGCGGCATCGGCAAAGCCTACCGTCGCCAGGACGAAATTGGTACACCGTTCTGCATCACCGTGGACTTCGATTCTCTCGAAGACCAGGCGGTCACCATCCGGGACCGCGACTCCATGGAGCAGGTGCGCATCCCGATCGGCGAGCTCGAGGCATGGTTCGCCGACCGCTTGGACTTCTAGGGAGAGGACACTATGGCGGTTGACATAACTCCGCACTCGTCCCGGTCGGCCCCGCGCGGCGACGCCGCCAGGACAGCCTCGCGGCAATGGGTGTACCTGGCCGCCGACGCGCCGGCGAGCGACAAGGATCTGCTCGGCGGCAAGGGCGCCGGCCTCGCGGCCATGACTCAGGCCGGGCTGCCCGTCCCGCCCGCGTTCACCATCACGACGGCCGCGTGCAACGCCTACCAGGACGCCGGCGGCGTCTTCCCGCCCGGCCTTTGGGAGCAGGTCGTCGCGGCGCTGCATGAGCTCGAGCGGCAGACCGGCAAGACCCTCGGCGATCCGGCCAATCCGCTGCTGGTCTCGGTGCGCTCCGGCGCCAAGTTCTCCATGCCCGGCATGATGGACACGGTGCTGAACCTGGGGCTCAACGACGAGACCGTCGCCGGTCTGGCGCGCCAGACGAGCAACGAGCGGTTCGCCTGGGACGCCTACCGCCGCTTCGTGCAGATGTTCGGGCGCATCGTGCTGGACGTCAGTGGCGAAGACCTCGACCACGCCTTCAACGGTGCCAAGGCGGCCGCCGGCACCACCAGCGATACCGACCTCACGGCTGAGCAGCTGCGCGCCGTCACCGGCCAGCTGAAGGAGCTGGTGCAGCGACGGACCGGCAGGCCGTTCCCGAGCGACGTCAACGAGCAGCTGCGGTTGGCGATCATGGCCGTCTTCAACTCGTGGATGGGCAAGCGGGCCGTCGACTATCGCAACCAGTTCAAGATTGCCCACGACCTGGGCACGGCGGTCAACGTGGTCGCCATGGTCTTCGGCAACATGGGCGACGACTCCGGCACTGGTGTCGCCTTCACCCGCGACCCGTCGACCGGCGAGAACGCCCTGTACGGGGACTTCTTGCCGAACGCGCAGGGCGAGGACGTGGTGGCTGGCACGCGCACGCCGCTGCCGATCTCGCAGATGCAGCAGGTGTGGCCGGCCGTCTACCAGCAGTTCCACGACATCGCCCAGCGCCTCGAGGTGACCTACAAGGACGTCCAGGACATCGAGTTCACCGTCGAGCGCGGCAAGCTGTACATGCTCCAGACGCGCAACGCGAAACGCACCGCCCAGGCGTCCATCGTGACAGCCGTGCGCATGGTCGAGGAGGGCCTCATCGACCGGGACGAGGCGCTGAAGCGGGTGGATCCGACCATGGTGCAGCAGCTGCTGGTGCCGCAGTTCGAGCCCGCCGCCCGAGCGTCGGCCAGGACTGGTATCGGCCGGGGCCTGGCGGCGTCGCCGGGCGCAGCCGTCGGCAAGCTCGTTTTCGACCCTGATACCGCCGTGGCGTGGGCCAACGAGGGCGAGCCGGTCATCCTGGCGCGCCAGGAGACATCGCCTGAGGACTTCCACGGGATGGCGCGCGCCGCCGGCATCCTGACGTCGCGGGGCGGCCGGACGAGCCACGCCGCCGTCGTCGCCCGCCAGATGGGCAAGCCGTGCGTGGCAGGCGCCGAGCGGATCGACATCGACGTCAAGGGCAAGACACTCGCCGCCAGCGGGACGACCCTGCGTGAGGGCGACTGGGTGTCGCTCGACGGCACCGTCGGCGAGGTGTTCGCCGACCGTATCGCGACTGTCGAGCCGGACATCACCCGCAACCGTGAGCTGGCGACCCTGCTCCAGTGGGCCGACGAGGTCCGCCGCCTGGGTGTCTGGGCCAACGCCGACACGCCCGACGAGGTGGCTCGGGCGCGCGCGTTCGGCGCTGGCGGCGTCGGCCTGGTGCGCACCGAGCACATGTTCCGCGACGAAGGGCGCCCGCCGTACGTGGAGGCGATGATCCTGGCGGCCGCCGACGCGCGGCGCGGCGACGCCGAGGCGCGCAAGACGTACCTCTCCTCCCTGGAAACGCTGGGCGCGTTCCAGGTGGGCGACTTCTACGGCATCCTCAAGGCGATGGACGGGCTGCCGGTCATCATCCGCCTCATCGACCCGCCTCTCCACGAGTTCCTCCCGAGGTACGAGCGTCTGATCGCCGAGGTGACCGAGGCGCGGGCCAAGGGAGCGGCCGGGCCGGAGCTGGCGGAGAAGGAGCGGATCCTGGAGGCGGTCGAGCGGCTCCACGAGCAGAACCCGATGCTCGGCCTGCGCGGCTGCCGCCTCGGCATCCTGTTCCCGGAGATCGTGGAGATGCAGGTTCGGGCCATCGCCCGCGCGGCGGCGCGACTCCGGTCCGAGGGTGGCAACCCGATGCCGGAGATCATGATCCCGCTCGTCGGCACCCGGAACGAGATGGCGCTCGAACGCGACCGGCTGGAGCCGGTCTTCACCGCGGCGCTCCGTGAGGCCGGCGTCGAGGTCGCCTACAAGTTTGGCGCGTGCATGGAGGTGCCGCGGGCGTGCCTGGTGGCTGGCCAGGTTGCGGAGACCGCCGAGTTCTTCAGCTACGGCACGAACGACCTCACACAAACAACCTTCGGCTACTCTCGCGACGACGCCGAAGGAAAGTTCCTGGGCGAATACCTGGCGCAGAAGGTGCTCCCGCAGAACCCGTTCGAGTCGATCGATCGCGATGGCGTGGGCGAGCTGGTGCGTATGGGCATCACCCGCGGCCGGGCGCAGCGGCCGGGCCTCGAGGTTGGCATCTGCGGCGAGCAGGGTGGTGACCCTGCCTCGATCCAGTTCTGCCACGAAGCTGGCATGAGCTACGTCAGCTGCGCGCCGGTGCGGGTGCCGATCGCCCGCCTGGCGGCGGCCCACGCGGCGCTCGGCCACACGCCGTCGGACCGCTAGCGTGCTTGTTCATGAATCACCAAGAGGCCGCTCATGGTGAGCCTGCCCGTCCGCTCGTGGTGAGCCTGCCCGTCCGCTCATGGTGAGCCTGTCGAACCACAAGCTCAGGATGAGCGGCGTGAATAAGTTGGTCTAGCCTTCGGGGAGCGGTCGCCGCTGCCCGAAAGAACAGTGGGGTGACAAGGAGATGGGGCCTGGTCGTGTGAGCAGCGCGTCCCTGCGTCGCCCGGTCCCGTCATCCCCGTTCGCCTGGGCTGAGCGTGCCCACCCGTCGATCCGCCAGCGGCTCGAGGAGCGCGAGGAGGGCTTGTCCCGATTCGCGGCGCGCTCGCGCGACAGCCGCGACCGCGACCGGCCCGAGCCACCCGAGCCGCACCGGACGGCGTACCAAGTGGACCGCGACCGCATCGTCCACTCGAAGGCCTTCCGCCGCCTGAAGCACAAGACGCAGGTCTTCATCGCGCCGCTGGGCGACCACTACCGGACCCGGCTCACCCACACGATGGAGGTCATGCAGGTGGCGCGGTCCATCGCCCGCTGCCTGAATCTGAACGAAGATCTAACTGAGGCTGCCGCGCTGGGGCACGACCTCGGCCATACGCCGTTCGGTCATTCCGGCGAGGCGGCTCTGGCCGCCGTTCTAGAGGGCGGTTTCCGCCACAACGAGCAGAGCGTCCGCGTCGTCGAGATCCTGGAGAAGGAGGGCCGCGGGATCAACCTGACGCCCGAGGTGCGCGACGCCATCCTGCGGCACTCGAAGCTGCGCGAGAGCATTGCCGCCGAGGGGTGGGGCATCGCCTCCACACTCGAGGGCCAGATCGTGAAGATCGCCGACAGTTTGGCGTACCTGAACCACGACATCGACGACGCCATCCGCGCCGGCGTTCTCAGCCTGGACGACCTGCCGCGAACGGCGGTGGAAGTCTTCGGGACGACGTCGGGCTCGCGCATCGCGGCCTTCGTCACCGACGTGGTCGACTTCAATTGGCGGGTGGCGACGAATGAGGGCGCCACGTGGCGGGACGCTGTTGGCAATGGCGTGGCCATCGGTCTGAGCCCGCCAGTGCTGGCCGTCGTGGACGAGCTGAGGGAGTTCATGTTCGCCAACGTCTACACAGACTCCGTTGCCAAGGTGGACGAGACGAAGACCCACTTCATCGTGCACCAGCTCTTCCAGCACTTCTGCGCCCACCCCGACCAGCTGCCAGCGGAGCTGAGAGCAACCGAGCGCGACGACGCCATCGAGCGGCGGGTGGCGGACTACATCGCGGGCATGACCGACCGGTACGCCATCCAGACGTTCGAGCGGTTGTACATCCCGCAGGGCTGGACGGTCTTCAGCTGACCTACGGACTCCTCCTTGCGGGCGGCCCGTTGCCGCTCTAAGGTTCCCATCAGGGCTTAGAGGTGTTGGGGCGAAGGCGGATCCAGTGAGCACCACGACCGACGAGATCAAGGCGCGCATCGACCTGGTCGAGCTTGTCGGCCGGTCCGTGGCGCTGCGCAAGTCGGGTGCCAGCTACCGCGGCCTGTGCCCTTTCCACCAGGAGAAGACGCCTTCCTTCTACGTCTTTCCCGGCAGCCACACGTGGGTCTGCTTCGGGTGCGGCAAGAAAGGCACGGCCTTCGACTGGCTCATGGAGCGCGAGCACCTGGAGTTCGGCGAGGCGCTGCGCACGCTGGCCCAGGTGGCCGGCGTCGAGCTGCCCAGCCAGCGCGACCCCCAGCAGGAGGAGACGTCGAGTCGACTCTACGACGCTCTGGCGCGAGCCCAGGTCTACTACCACGGGCTGCTCACCGGAGCTGCTGGCGGGCGCGGCCGCGCCTACCTGGTCGGCCGCGGCGTCACGGACGAGACCATCTCGGGTTTCGGCCTCGGCTACGCGCCCACCGGCAACGGCCTCCTGCGCTACCTGGGGGAGGCAGGCTTCACTGACGACGAGCTGGTCGCGGCCGGCCTGGGGTCGGTCTCGGATGACGGCCGCCACTTCGACTTTCTGCGCGACCGCGTGCTCTTCCCTATCCGCGACAGTCGCGGACGGACGATCGCCTTCGGCGGCCGCGCGCTCGACAACGAGCATCAGCCGAAGTACCTGAACTCCCGCGACACGCTCCTGTTTCACAAACAGGAGACGCTGTTCGCCATCGACCTGGCGCGCAAGCCCATGGCGCAGGAGCACCGCGCGGTCGTCGTCGAGGGGTACATGGACGCCGTGATTGCCCACCAGCACGGCTTCCGGAACGTGGTCGCCACCCTTGGCACGGCCGTCACCGAGCGCCACCTGCGCCTGCTGAGTCGCCTGGTCGACGATATAGTCATGGCGCTCGACAGCGACGCTGCCGGCCAGGCGGCCACCTGGCGCGCTCTGCAGGTTGCCGACGAGAGCCTGCGCACCGGAGTGACGCCGGTCGTCGGGCCCAACCGCCGACACCAGCGGTACGTTGCCGACCGCGCGGTGCGCCTACGCATCCTGACGTTGCCTGGCGCCAAGGACCCGGACGAGCTGATTCGTGCCGACCCCGCCCAGTGGCCGCGTCTGGTCCAGGAGGCGACCTCGGTCATCGATTTCGTGCTGGCGCGGCTGCGGGATCGGCACGACCTCTCGACGGCGGAGGGCAAGGCGGCCGCCGGCGACGAGATCGGGGAGGTGCTTGCCGGTATTGCGGACCCGATCGAGCAGTCTCATTACGTGCAAGAAGTAGCGTCGTTGCTGCGCGTGAGCGAGGACGCTGTCCGGCGATTGCTGAAGAGAAAGAATTCGGGGCAGCGCGTTGGTCTCAGTGGGCGCGAGGTGCGGAGTGAGGCGGCGAGGGGGACCTCGGCTGAGGATCGCGTCGAGAGCAGCCCTCTCGATGAGTACGCCCTGGCACTCGTCGCCCACGGCCGCCTGCGGGGCGGAGCCGCGGCTGGACCGGCGGGGCCCACTTGGACGCTCAACCAGGACGAGCTGGCACTTCCCCAGCATCGGGCTCTCCTCCGCTATCTGATCGCCGAGGGCGCACGTCTCGACGACGTCAGAAGGCAGGTGGCACCGGCACTGGCGCCCTATCTGGCCATGGTCGAGTGGCAACTCGTGGGCATCGACCGTCTGTCGCCAGACGCTATCGCCAAGGAGCTCACAAAAGTCCAGCTTCGACTGCGCCGCCGGGCGCTCCTGGCCCGTAAGGCGCTGATTACGACGCTCCTGCGCGACGGCGACAGCGATGAGCAGCGGCCGGTCCTCGAGCAGGGGCTGAATGCCGCCGTGGTACAGCTTCAGACGGCTGAGGACGACCTCCACCGCGAGGAGCAGTGGCTGGTCCGGAGCCCGGCGTCGTGACATTCGAGTCGTCGCCAGCGCCAGCGCCGGAGCGCGAGGCGCCCGCGGCAGTTCCGACGCCTGCGCTGGACGAGCCTGGACCGGAAGAAGACGCGCCGCCGCTGCAGCACATCGCCGCTGTCTGGACGGGCCCCGCGGTAGCGGAACCGACGCCTGCCGAGCTGGCCGCCGCCGAGGAGGTTCTCGAGTCGCACAGCTCCATCGCGCCGCGGATGGACGGTGAGGGGTACGAGGACCACGTCCGCATGTACCTGCGCGAGATCGGCACGGTGCCGCTCCTCACGTGGGACGGCGAGAAGCGGCTGGCTCGCGCTGTGGAAGCCGGCTCCCACGTGCAGCAGGAGCTGCGCCGGCACGCGGCCCGGCACGGTGAGGTGGCCAGCGCCTGGGCGCTGTTCGAAACGTGGTACGCGCAGCTGCACCGGCTCTACCCCATCGTGCAGCAGACTTTCCCGCCGGTGTCGCCGGACGCCAGGGGATTCGCCGTCTCGCTGCGCAGTATGGCGAGCTTCGCCGACCCTGAGCCGGAGCACGCCCGCGTGGCGCCCCAGGTGGTCGACACCGGCGCCGAGAGCGCCAAGCGCGCCGAGGGTGGGATCGTGCTGGCCTCGATCATCAGCTACCTGCTGCCGGACGGTGTGCTCGACTGGTGCGCCGAGAGCCTGGCCCGGCGCGGCGGCCTGCCGGACCCGGCGGCCTTCCGCGCGGAGTACGCCACGCCGACCGACGCCCACGTCCTGGAGCAGCGCCTGGAGCGGGTGGAATTCGAGGCTCTGCGCGCTCGCCGGGACCTGATCGAAGCGAACCTGCGCCTGGTGGTGTCAGTGGCCAAGAAGTACGTGGGGCGTGGCATGTCGCTGCTGGACCTGATCCAGGAGGGCAACATCGGGCTGATGCGGGCGGTCGAGAAGTTCGAGTTTCGCAAGGGGTACAAGTTCAGCACCTACGCGACGTGGTGGATCCGGCAGGCGATTACCCGGGCTATCGCTGACCAGGCGCGCACCATCCGCATCCCGGTCCACATGGTGGAGACGATCAACAAGCTGGCCCGCCTCGGGCGCCGACTCGAGCAGGACCTTGGCCGGGACCCGCAGGACGAGGAGCTGGCGGCCGAGCTGGACCTCGGGCCGGAGCGCGTGCGAGAAATCAAGAAAGCGGCGCAGGAGCCGGTGTCGCTCGAAGTCCCGGTGGGCAGCGACGAGGAGAGCCACCTGGGCGACTTCGTGCCCGACGAGTCGTCGCTCAGCCCGGCCGACGTCGCCACGCGCCAGATGCTCAAGGAGCAGATGGAGGACGTTCTCGGCTCGCTGACCGGGCGCGAGCGGCGGGTCCTCCAGCTGCGTTTCGGCCTCGAGGACGGGCGCCAGCGGACCCTCGAAGAGGTGGGCCGCGAGTTCGGCGTGACCCGCGAGCGCATCCGCCAGATCGAAGCCAAAGCCCTCCGTAAGCTCCGCCACCCGACGCGCTCGCGCAAACTCCGCGACTACTTCGACCACTGACCGAAAATACGTAGGACATGCAGCTCTGGGCCCTGGCAAGCGGCAGCAGCGGCAACTGCTTTCTGCTCGAGAGTGAGCGCACCCGGCTGCTCGTGGAGTGTGGTCGACCACTGGCTCAGGTCGAGCGCTACCTGGCTCACTGCGGCGTGTCGCCGGAGGAGCTCGACGGCATCGTCCTGACGCACGCCCACGGCGACCACAGCCGGTCCGCCCGCGACCTGTCCGACCTGTACCAGGTGCCCGTCTACGCCTCGCGCGGGACCCTGAGCTGCCAGTCGCTGCGCGACTCGGCGCTGGCTCGCCCCATCGACGCCGACCGCCCTGTCACCATTGGCGAGATCGCGGTGCTGCCCTTCGCGGTGCCGCACGACTGCTTCGAGCCCGTGGGGTTCCGCTTCGAGGCGGACTCCGGCCGCGCCGCTATCACCACTGACCTCGGCTGGGTGCCGGAGTCGGCGCAGACGCAGCTCGCCGATCTCGACCTCCTGGTGATCGAAGCGAACTACGATCCCGAGCTGCTGAGCCTGGCACCCTACCCGCCGTTCTTGAAGCGGCGGGTCGCCGGACGCCGCGGCCACCTGTCGAACACGGCCGCCGCCCAGGCCATATCGGCGTGCCGCGACCGCGCTCCGGGCGCCGTGTGGCTGGCTCATCTCAGCGAGAACAGCAACACCGCCGACCATGCTCTGCGGACGGTCGGGAAGCACCTCCGCCGCCACGGGCTGGGGCACATCCCGGTGCGGGTCGCCCGCCATCGCCAGCCCAGTCTGTACTGGAACAGCGCGACGGAAACGGTCAAGCAGCTGCCTCTGTTCTAGCAGCACGCCGGGGGCCGCGAGCCGACTGCTATCCTCAGGCGACTCGTATGCCTGCCCTTTCGAGCGACGACATCCGCTCAGAGTTCATAGCTTTCTGGCGCGGCCGAGGCAGCCGGCACGTCCCCTCCTCCAGTCTCATCCCACACAACGATCCGACGGTGCTCCTGACGACCGCCGGCATGCAGCAGTTCGTGCCGTACTTTCTCGGGCTACAGCCGTCGCCGTACCCGCGCTACGTGTCAGTGCAGAAGTGCTTCCGCACCTCGGACATCGACGAGGTTGGCGATTGGAGCCACCTGACGTTCTTCGAGATGCTGGGCAACTTCTCGGTCGGCGACTACTTCAAGGCCGAGGTCATACCCTGGGCGCTCGAGTTCGCCACCGGACCGCTCGGGTTCTCTCGCGACCGCCTGTGGATCACCGTACACCACAGCGACGACGAGGCGGAAGGCGTCTGGCTGGCCCAGGGGATCCCCGCCGAGCGCGTGAAGCGCTTCGGCGACGCCGACAACTGGTGGGGCCCGCCTGGCCGAAGTGGTCCGTGCGGGCCGAACTCGGAGCTGTACTACGAGCTAGGGCCGGGGTTCGGCTGCGGCTTTCCGGAGGACCCGCCAGGCTGTGATTGCGGACGGCTGGAGTTCTGGAACCTCGTGTTCATGCAGTACTTCCAGGACGAGGCCGGCGTTCGCACGCTGCTCCCCAGGAAAAACGTCGACACGGGTATGGGACTCGAGCGGACAGCCGCCATCGCCGCCGGCGTCCGGACCTTCTATGAGACGGACCTCTTTCGCCCGATCCTGGCGGCCGCCGAGGCGCTCGCCGGGGTCACCTACGGCACCGACCCCGCTGTCGACTACGCCCTCAGAGTCCTGGCCGACCACGCACGCGGGATGACGTTCCTGGTCGTCGACGGCGTGGTGCCCGGGCCGGGCGGCCGCGAGTACGTCCTCCGCAGGGTCGTCCGCCGCGCCGTCCGCTACGCTCGCCGACTTGGGATCGAGGGCCCGTTCCTGGGCCGCATGGTCGACGCCGTGGTCCAGCGCATGGGCGACGCCTACCCCGTGCTGCGGTCGGACCAGCAGCGGATCGTTCAGGTCCTCGAGAACGAGGAGGAGCTGTTCAGTCGCACGCTGCGCGCCGGGTCCGCCCAGCTGGAGCGCATCATCGCCGAGGCGCGCGCCGCTGGCGCCAGCGAGGTCCCTGGAGCCTGGGTGTTCGACCTCTACCAGACGTACGGCTTCCCCGTGGAGCTCACCGAAGAGCTGCTGCGCGAGCAGGGGCTCACGTTCCAGCGCGGCGATTTCGAGGCGGCGCTCCAGGACGAGCAGACGCGCGCCCGCGGCCGGACGAGCTTCCGCCACGCTGAGCACGCGGGCGACAACCAGTTCGGCGATCTCCCGGAGACGGAGTTCCTTGCCTGGACCGACACCCGCAGCCAGGCGCGCATTCTGGGACTACGGACGGAGGCGGGCCCCGTGGCCGAGCTTGCCGCCGGGGCGGCCGGGCAGCTCGTGCTCGAGGCGTCCCCGTTCTACCCCGAGGGCGGCGGTCAGGTGGGCGACGCGGGCCTGATCCGCACGCCGGCGGGCCTGTTTCTGGTCGAGGACACCCGCTTCGACGGCGCCGGGCACATCGTCCACGTCGGCCGGGTCGAACAGGGCCTCCTGGAGCTCGGCAATCTCGCCAGCGCTGAGGTCGATGCTCCGCGCCGGCAACAGACGATGCGCCACCACACGGCGACCCACCTACTGCACCGGGCCCTCAAGGACGTGCTCGGCCCAGCGGCCAGCCAGCAGGGCTCCTACGTCGGGCCGAGCGTGCTGCGCTTCGACGTGAACCATCCGCGGCCGCTGACACCCGCGCAGCTTGGCGACGTCGGCCGCATCGTCAACGAGCGCAGCATGGAGGATCTCGCGGTCCACTGGCAGATCATGCCCATGGAGCAGGCGCGGAAGACGGGCGCCGTCATGATGTTCGGCGAGAAATACGGCGACCAGGTGCGCGTCGTGTCCATCGGCGACTACTCGAAGGAGCTGTGCGGGGGCACGCACACGCACCACGCCGGTGAGCTTGGGCTGGTGATCATTGCCAGCGAGACCGGCATCGGCAGTGGCAAGCGCCGCCTGGTGGCCTACGCCGGCCAGGCGGCGCTGGCGTACGTCGCGGAACGGCTGCGGACGTTGGAGGCCATCGCCGAGCGCGTCGGTCCGACTGGCGACGACCCGGTGCAGCGGGTCGACGCGCTGTACGCAGACCTGGAGGCCATGCGGCGCGAGCTGGAGCGACTGCGCCACCAGCAGGCGCACGAGTCGGCGTCGCGGCTCACCACGGCAGCGCGCGTCGTACAAGGGGTCAACGTCCTGGCCCAGACGGTGGACGAAGCCGACGACGAGACGCTGAAGAGCATGGTCGATGCGGCGCGCGAGGGGCTGGGATCAGCCGTGGTAGCGCTGGCGACCTCACAGGCTGGCCGCCCCAGGTTCGTCGTCGGCATCACCCGCGACCTGACGGCGCGCGGGCTGCACGCGGGAAAGCTCGTGTCCCAGGTGGCCAGCGCCGCCGGTGGCGGCGGCGGCGGCCGACCGGACTTCGCCACTGGCGGCGGCGGGGATCCGGCGCGTGTGCCGGCGGCGCTGGCTGAAGCCTACGAGGCCATCGAGCAGGCCCTAAGCAGGTGGTCATAAGTCTTGCTCCATTCTGATCATCTGAGCTCCACCTGCTTAGGACCGCCTTTGTTCGCGCTACGCGCTTAGACGTGTAGAACGGCATGTTCCGCAGGGGAAGGGTCGTCCCACGCTCGCAGGAGCTCGTCTTCCTGGACGCGGACGACGACCTGAGCACGATCCGCTCGAAGCTCGAGTCGACGAGCGCCGAGGAGATGTACCTGTACATCCCGCGGCGCTCGCCCGTCCTCCGCACGCCCCTCGAATTCCGCATGCTGGCGCGGATCGCCAACGAGATGTCCTCGGAGACGATCGTGATCACCGAGGACGGTACGCGCCGGCGGCTGGCCCGCCACGAGGGCTTGCAGACGCGCCGGTCGCTGCGCACGCTGAAGCACCTCATGGTGGGCCCCGGGCAGCGGCCACCGCGCCTGGTCCTGCCAGACTGGGTGCCCGTGCCCGGCCTCGCCGGGCTGCTGACGACGCTGGTGGCGCTAGGGGCGCTGGCTCTGGCCGCGGTGGTCGTGATACCGGTCATGCGGGTGACGCTCGTACCCCAGGCCGCCGCTATCGCCCGCGACCTGCAAGTCACGGTGAGCCCGGACGCGCGGGCGCCGGACGCCGCGACCGGCACGCTGCCTGGGGAGCTGCTCAGCGCCACGCTGGATGTGCCAGACTCCGTGGAGGTGGCGGAGCAGACAGTCGGCCAGGAGCGCGCCCGGGGCGAGGTGCTCGTCACCAGCCACCGGCCAGCCATATTCTCCTTGCCGAAAGGCACGCTGGTGCGCGTGGCGAACGGCGTCCGTTTCGTGACCGACCAGGAGCGCCCGCTGCTCCCCGCGGTGCCAGCGCGGGTCACCATTACCGCGGAGCAGCCTGGCACAGCCGGCAATGTCCCGGCGGCGCAGATTACCCAGTTCGTCGGCCCAAGCCTCGACGCGCTCGACGTCACCAATCAGCGGCCCACGACCGGTGGTACCGACCGGCAGGCGACAGTGGTGACCGCCGACGACCAGGCCAGGCTGCGCGAGCTGTGGGCCAAGGACGGTATGAACAGAGGGTTCGCCCAGTTGAAGCTGAAGGCGGGTCCGGAGCGCACCCTGCCCGAGTCCGCCGTCAAGGTGACGCCGAACGCGAGCACCGAGCACTTCGACCAGCCGCTGGGCGCCGAGACCGCGCAGCTCACCGGCCACGTCAGCGTCACGGTCACCGGCACGGCCTTCCAGAACCTGGCGTTCAACGACCTGGTCGGCCACATGCTCGAGGCCGGCTCCGGAGCTGACATGTACTTGACGGGCGCCCCCAAGGTGGGGGTACCCGCTGTCCTGAAGGTGGACGGCCCGAAGATCGTCCTGCAAGCGGGGGTTTCCGGCACGCTGGAGCGGCAGCTGGACGCTCGTGCCATTGGCGAAGCGCTGCGCGGCAGCACCGCGCAGGACGCCCGCGCGTACCTGGGCCGGCTCACCGGACTGGCAGAGCCGCCGATCGTTGAGCTGTCGCCGTCCTGGGCGCCGCGCGCTTTCCGCGTGGACGTGAACGTCCGAGGCACCCAATAACCGGGCTCGCCGATCAGCCGCGGGGACGCGTTCTCGGCATCGACACGGGCGAGCGGCGCGTGGGTCTGGCGCTGAGCGACGAGCTCCGGCTTCTCGCTACCCCGCTGGCGGTGCTGGACCGGCGCGACGGCCTGGCGCCCGTGCTCGACGCCATCGAGGGGCTCGCCCAACGGGAAGGGGTCGGGCTCCTCGTGGTGGGTTGGCCGCTGAACGAGGACGGCTCTTTGGGACGCCAGGCGAGACGCGCTGAGGCGTTCGCCGGGCTGCTGCGCAAGGTGGTGGCGGTCCCGGTCGAGCTGTGGGACGAGCGGTTGTCGAGCATGGCGGCGGCTGACATCGTGCGGGCGCAGGGGCGGAGCGGGCGTCGGTCAAAAGGGGCCATCGACGCCATCGCGGCGGCCGTCATCCTGCAGGACTACCTGGATGCACAGCGGCGGAGCGCGAGGCCGTGAGGGCGCGCCTGCTCGTCGTCCTGTTCGTCGCGATCATCGTCGGCGTCGCCGGCGTCGTCGGCAACGCTCTCCTGAGTGACTCGGCGCCCCAGGTGTCGGCGTCTCTGCGCAGCCTGGCAGATCCCCTGGCGCCCGTCGGCCCTAACAACACGGCCAAGCAGACCTTCACCGTTGCCCCGGGGGCGGCAGCCTCGACCATTGGCGACGAGCTCCAGCGGCACGGGCTGGTGCGCTCCGGCCTGGCGTTCCGGCTGCTGGTCGAGCAGACCGGCGTCGGCGACAAGCTGACGGCGGGCGACTACGAGCTGTCGCCGTCGATGTCGGCCCGCGAGATCATGCAGGTGCTGGTGCGCGGCCAGGTGAAGCGCGGCCTGGTCGTGACCATTCCGGAGGGCTGGCGCGCCGAGCAGATCGCCGATCGGCTCGAGGCGACCGGCGTAACAGGGCGCGACGACTTTCTCCGCGCGGTCGCCGACCCAGCGGGGGTGGCGGGATCGGGTAACCTCGGTGCGCCACCCCGGCAGACGCTCGAAGGCGAGCTCTTCCCGGCCACCTACGAGGTCAAGGAGCCCGTGCCGGGCGCCCAGGCGGCAGAGCTCATGGTGCGCTTGTTCGACCAGCGGGTGGGCGACGCGCTCCGGCAAGGGGCGGCAGCGTCCGGCTTGCCGGCGCGTGATCTCCTGACGCTGGCCTCGATCGTCGAGCGGGAGGCTCAGGTGCCGTCAGAGCGGCCAACCATTGCCAGCGTGTACCTGAACCGGGTGCGCCGGGGCATGCGGCTCCAGGCGGATCCGTCCGTTCAGTACGCCGTCGCGACGCGGGACGGCCGTGACGCCAGGAGCTACGACTACTGGAAGGTGAGCCTCTCGGACGCTGACCTTCACGTCGACTCGCCATTCAACACGTATCTGCGCGCCGGGCCGCCGCCGGGCCCGATCTGCAGCCCCGGGGAGGCGTCAATCCGCGCCGTCCTGGACCCGGCCAGCACCGACTATCTCTACTTCGTGGCGAAGACCGACGGCAGCGGCAGCCACCTGTTCGCCCGCACCCTGGAGGAGCACAACGCCAACGTGCGAGCGGTTGGCCGATAGGCGACGCACGGGTTGACGTATACTTTGCTGCTGCCCCGGTCCAACGACGCCCCGTTCGTCCCGGGCTGAGCACCTCGTAGCCACTGCTTACTGCTGAGAGTACACACGCGGCCGGACTGCTCAGGCCGTGCCCTGGTACGCGGAGCGAGCGACGAGCTGGGGGAGCTGGCGCCGCGCCGGCCCCGTCTTCCGACTCCGCGCCGCCCCGCCAAGGGTCCCGAGCAGCATGATGGTCGCGGCGGATAGCAACGGAAAGGAAACGCCATGCCAGCCCCAGTTCAGATGAAGACGCTGCTCGAAGCCGGCGTCCACTTCGGCCATCAGACGCGCCGGTGGGACCCCCGCATGCGGCCATTCATCTTCACCGAGCGTAACGGCATCCACATCATCGATCTTCAGCAGACGGTCCGCCGCCTCGACGAAGCCATGAGCTTCGTCCGCCAGCAGGCCGCCGACGGCAAGACGATGCTCTTCATCGGGACGAAGAAACAGGCCCAGGACACCATCGCCGAGGAGTCCACACGGGCGGGCATGCCGTATGTGAACCAGCGGTGGATGGGCGGGACGCTGACCAACTTCAGCACCATCCTGACCCGCATCCGCCGGATGGAGGAGCTCGAACGGCGCAAGGACGCTGGCGAGTTCGATCAGCTGCCGAAGAAGGAGGCGATCAGACTCCAGGACGAGCTGGAGAAGCTCCAGCGTATGCTCGGCGGCTTGCGCAAGAACTACCGTGTACCGGACATGGTGTTCATCGTGGACCCGCACCGGGAGGCCATCGCGGTGGCCGAGGCGAACCGGCTGAAGCTGCCGATCATCGCCATGGCGGATACCAACTGCAACCCGCAGCTCATCGACTGGCCGGTCCCGTCCAACGACGACGCCATCAGAGCTGTCCGCCTCATCGCCGCCAAGATCGCCGATGCCATCATCGAGGGTCGGGAGCAGCGGGCTGCCGCGCTCGGCGAGCCAGGCAGCGACACTGGGCTCAGCCCGGACGAGATCGAGGCGATGCCGGCCGACGTGCCGATGATGACCGAGGAGGACTTCATGGCGGAGTTCGAGCTCGAAGAGGACGAGGACGCGTAGGTGTCCATCTGACGGGGTGTCTTCGCGCCAGCCCGTCTTCAAGTCTTTAAACAGAAACAAAGGGAGACTCCGGTGGCATCCACCGACTTGATCAAAGAGCTGCGAGCCCGTACCGGCGCGGGCATCATGGACTGTAAGCGTGCCCTCGACGAGACAGACCAGGACGCCGTCAAGGCAGAGAAGCTGTTGAAGGAGTGGGGACTCGCCAGCGCGGCCAAGAAGGCCGGCCGCGCCGCCAGCCAGGGCATCGTCGACTGCTACGTCCATGCCGGCGGCCGCATCGGCGCGATGGTCGAAGTGAACTGCGAGTCTGACTTCGTGGCGCGCACCGAGGACTTCAAGGCGCTCGTCCACGACGTCGCCATGCAGGTCGCCGCGATGAACCCGTCGCGCATTAGCCGCGACGAGCCCTCGCCGGACGGCACCGAGGACGTCCCGCTTCTGGAGCAGGCGTTCATTCGCGACCCGTCCAGGACGATCCAGGACCTGGTCAACGAGACTATCGCCAAGCTGCGGGAGAACGTCGTCATCCGACGCGCCGCCCGCTTCGAGCTCGGCGCGCAGTAATCAGTAGTCAGTAAATAGGACGCAGGAAGACGAGCGGCCGACACGTGACTGGCGGCGACAATGGCAGTCCGAGCAGCAACGGGGCGCTGCGCTACCACCGCGTCGTCCTGAAGCTGAGCGGCGAGGCGCTCCAGGGCAGCGCCGGCTTCGGCGTCGACCCCGGGGTTGTCGAGAGGATCGCCCGCCAGGTGCTCGCCGTCGCGACGCGCGGCGTCCAGGTGGGGCTCGTCATCGGCGGCGGCAACATCTGGCGCGGCGAGCCCGCCGCCACCCGCGGCATGGAGCGCTCCACCGCCGACTACATGGGCATGCTCGCCACGGTGATCAACGCCCTGGCTCTGCAGTCGGCGATGGAGCGCAGCGGCCTGGTCACCCGCGTCCAGACGGCGGTCACCATGACTGCTGTCGCTGAGCCGTACATCCGGCGCCGCGCGGTGCGCCACCTCGAGAAGGGGCGGGTCGTCATCTTCGCCGGTGGCACCGGCAACCCGTACTTCACGACTGACACGGCGGCGTCCCTCCGCGCTCTCGAGATCGGCGCCGAGGTGCTGCTCATGGCCAAGAACAGGGTCGACGGCGTCTACGACGCCGACCCGAACAAGGTGCCGGAGGCCCGCAAGTTCGACGCGCTCACCTACATGGACGCGCTCGAGCGGCGCCTCAGGGTGATGGACGCCACGGCGCTCTCGCTGTGCATGGACAATAAGCTGCCCATCATCGTGTTCGACCTCGACGGCGACGACAATCTGGTACGACTAGTGGAGGGCGACCGCAAGGTGGGCACCCTGATCTCGTAGCGAGAGGCGAGAGACGAGACAGGAGAGAGGACCGACCGGACGATGCCTTGCCGGCATTGCCCGATCACAGGTCGCATGGCCACTATCGACGGAAGCCGCACCGGACCGACTCGGAGGGCAATGGGCGACGATGCTTGACGACATACTGAAGACGGCGGAGCACAAGATGGGGCGAGCCGTGGAAGTCTTCCAGCAGGACCTCCAGAGCGTGCGAACGGGACGCGCTACCCCGGCTCTGCTGGACAGGGTCCAGGTGGACTACTACGGCTCGGTCCAGCCGGTCAACGCCGTGGCCAACGTGTCGACGCCCGACCCTCGCCTAATAGTGATCCAGCCGTGGGACAAGAGCATGCTCAGCGTGCTGGAGAGGGCCATCCAGAAATCAGACCTGGGGATCAACCCCACCAATGACGGCAACGTGCTGCGCCTGGCGCTGCCCCAGCTTACCGAGGACCGACGCAAGGGCCTGGTCAAGCAGGTGCATCAGCGCGCCGAGGAGGCGCGTGTCGCGGTACGGAACTGTCGTCGCGACGCTCTGGACCAGGTGAAGCGGGCCGAGAAGGAAGGCGGCATCTCGGCCGAGGACCAGCACCGCGCGCAGGACCGACTCCAGAAGCTCACCGACCAGTCCGTGCGCCAGATTGACGAGGTCTCGAAGAAAAAAGAGGCCGAGGTCAAGGAGGTCTAGCGCGTGGCGCTCGCCACCGATCCGAGCCAATCCACGGGTCTGAACCCCGCCGCCGCGGAGCTCGGACTGACGGCGATCCCGACACACGTCGGCGTGATCATGGACGGCAACGGCCGCTGGGCGTCCCGGCGCGGCTTGCCCCGCCTGGCGGGCCACCACGCCGGGACGGAGAACGTGCGGCGCATCACCACGGCGTGCTCGGACGTCGGCGTGCAGGTGCTGACGATCTACGCGTTCTCCACCGAGAACTGGCGCCGCCCCGCCGAGGAGGTGCGCGGGCTGATGACGCTTCTGGCCCAGCGGATCGACCGCGAGGCCGCCGAGCTACACCGCAACAACGTCCAGATACGCCACGTGGGTAGCCTGGACGGGATAGCGCAGGCGCTCGCCGAGCGGGTGCGGCGCGCGATCGAGCTCACGCGCAACAACGACCGGATGATCCTGAACGTTGCTTTCAACTACGGCGCGCGCGGCGAGATCGCCCGGGCGGTGCGCCGCATGCTGCTGAATGGTATTGCCCCCGACGACGTCACCGAGGACCTGATCGACCAGTACCTCGACACGGCCGGGCTTCCCGACCCCGACCTGATCGTCAGGACGGGAGGCGAGATGCGGCTCAGCAACTTCCTGCTGTGGCAGTCGGCGTACGCCGAGTACTATTCGACACCACTATGCTGGCCCGAGTTTGGCCGCGATGCGCTCTACGAGGCGTTCAGGGAGTACGGTCGGCGCGTCCGCCGCTTCGGCGGTCTGCTCGTGCAGCCAGCCAGTCCGCCCTAAGGCCTGTGTGCTGCCTGAAGCCCGGGGCGTTGGCCGCGCCAGCATGGCCATGGCCGACGTAGTCCCGGCCGCCAGGAGAAGCGCCTCCTCGCTCACCCTCCGCATAGCCAGCGGCTTCGTCCTCGTTCCAGTGCTGCTTGGCATCGCCTGCCTGGGTGGTATCCCCTACGCCACGGTCATCGTTGGTGCCTCCGGCGTGGCCGCCTGGGAAGTGCGCGGAATGCTGCGCTCGGGCGGCTACGCCCCCCTCGACCCCGTGCTACTGGGCATCGCGTTGCTGCTGCCGCTGGACGCGTTCCTCCGTCGTGGCCAGGCACCGGAGGTGGTGGTCGCGCCGGATGGCGTCATGCTTGTCACGCTGGCTGTCCTCGGTGGCCTGGTGATGGTGGTGCTTCGCGGTGACGCAGACCACGGGATGGTCGACTGGGCGACGTCGTTGGCGCTCGGCCTGTACCTCGGCGGGCTCATGATGTTCTACGAGCCACTGCGCGAGCACGTCGGCCCCGAGCACGCCAGCGGACCATTCTGGGTGGTCGCTCTGCTTCTGGGGAGCTGGTTCTGCGACAGCTGCGCCTACTTCGTGGGCCGCGCGTACGGCCGGGCGCGCCTGGCCCCGCGTATCAGCCCGTCCAAGTCGGTCGAGGGCGCTGTCGCCGGGCTGGCCGGCTCGGCCCTGGCCTCGGTGCTGCTCGGCCTCATCTGGGACAGCTGGCTGGCCCCCGTGCTCGGCTCGAGCGGCCCGCACGGCCCGCTGCTCATGGCGGGGTTCGGGCTGGCCATCGGCGTGGCGACCATCCTGGGCGATCTGGCGGAGTCGCTGGTCAAGCGCCAGACTGGCGTCAAGGATTCAGGCGTGCTCATCCCCGGGCATGGTGGGCTGCTCGACCGGATGGACAGCCTCCTGTTCTGCGGGCCGGTCGCCTTCGCGTACGCGCTCCAGTTCGCGTGAGCCCGCGCAAGAGGCTCGCGCTCCTCGGCAGTACCGGCTCCATCGGCCAACAGACCCTCGACGTCGTCAGGTGGCACCCCGAATCCTTCGAAGTCGTCGCGCTCGTCGCCCATCGGCCATCTGACACCTTCATGGCTCAGGTGCGGGAGTTCGCCCCCAGGGTCGCCTGCCTGACGGGCAGCGTCCGTTCGGACCTGGTCGCGGCGCCTGGCGCGACGCTGTTCGTGGGCGAGGACCGCCTGTCGGCCCTCGCCACCGACCCTGGCGTCGACCTCCTGGTCGTGGCGACCAGTGGCACGGTCGGGTTCGCGCCCACGCTCGCGGCGCTCGAGGCCGGCAAATCGGTCGCGCTGGCGAACAAGGAGACGCTCATCATGGCGGGCCACCTGGTGACAGGGGCGGCGGCGCGGTCGGGCGCTTCGCTGCTGCCGATCGACAGCGAGCACAGCGCCATCTGGCAGTGCTTGCAGGGCGAGGAGCCGTTCGCGACGCGCGCCCGCCGTCTCATCCTGACCGCCTCGGGCGGCGCGTTTCGCGACCTGCCCGTGACGGAGCTGGCCGCGGCCACCCCGGCTCAGGCGCTGCAGCACCCCACGTGGTCGATGGGCCCCAAGATCACCGTCGATTCGGCCACCCTCATGAATAAAGGGCTCGAGGTCATCGAGGCGCAGTGGCTCTTCGGGCTGCCGTTCGACGCTATCGACGTGGTCATTCACCGCCAGAGCGTGGTGCACTCGCTCGTCGAGTTCATCGATGGCTCGGTCAAGGCGCAGCTCGGCCGGCCGGACATGCGCCTGCCGATCCAGTACGCCCTGTCCCACCCAGGCCGATTGCCCGCGCCGCTGGCGCCCTTTGACCTGGCCGCGATCGGCCAGCTGAGCTTCGGCCCCGTCGATGAGGCGAAGTACCCGTGTCTCGGCCTGGCGTACGCGGCAGGCCGCAAGGGGGGAACCTGGCCCACTGTCCTGAACGCCGCTAACGAGGTCGCGGTCGGCCGATTTCTGGCAGGCTCGCTGCGCTTCACGGACATTGCCGATCTCATAGCGGCCGCGCTGGCGGCTCACGAGGGCCAGCCGGCGCCATCGTTGGCCAAGGTTCTTCGCGCTGACGCGTGGGCGCGTGACTTCGGCCGCGCCTGGCAGCCTCAGGCGGGAATGGCCGGGGGCGGCGCCGGTCCATTGCTATGATGCCAGTGGGCGACCGCTCCCGCGACGATGAACCTCCTGGCCTTCCTGCCGATCCTCAGCCTCATGATGATCGTCCACGAGGCGGGCCATTTCATCACGGCACGGCTCACGGGAATCACTGTCCAGGAGTTTGGCATCGGCCTGCCGCCGCGCCTGTTCGGCTTCCGCCGCAACGGCGTCCTGTACTCGATCAACTGGATCCCTTTCGGCGCCTTCGTCAAGATGCTTGGCGAGGAGGACCCGAGCGCCCCGGGGAGCTTCGCCAGTAAGCCGCGCCGGGTCCGCGCTCTGGTCCTGGCCGCGGGGTCGGCCATGAACTTCCTGCTGGCTATCGTCGCCTTCTCACTCGTGTACATCGTGGGCATCCCGCGGTTGACCCCGGATGGCCAGGTGCATCTAGCAGCGATTGCCCCGGGCAGTCCCGCGGCCCTCGCCGGTCTACGCCCCGGCGACGTCGTGACAGCTTTCGACGGCCGGACGGTCAACGTCCAGCAGTTCCGCGACGACACCGTCCAGCACTACGACCAGGCGGTGACGCTGGCGGTCCATCGGCCGGACGGTGACGTCACGGTGTCGCTGACGCCGCGGGGTAACCCCCCGTCCGGGCAGGGCGCTCTGGGGGTCGTGCTGGACGCCAACGACGTGGTGCGCTACGGGGTGTTCGGCGCCGTGGCGCAAGGTACCGAGCAAACCCTGAGGGCCGTGGGGGTGACTTTCATGGTCCCGAAGCTGCTGGCAGAGGGCGTCATCACGCCGAGCGACGCGCGTCCGATCGGGCTGCCGGGCATGGCGCAGCTGACGGCTCAGGCGGTCGACTACGTCGCCGACACGGGCTTCTGGTACCCGATCTTCGTGCTGACCGGCATGTTCAGCGCGGGGCTGTCGGTCGCCAACATGCTGCCGATCCCGGCGCTGGATGGTGGCCGCCTGTTCTTCGTCCTGCTGGAGTGGCTGCGCGGCCGCCGCGTGCCCCCAGAGCGTGAAGCGGCCTTCCATTTCGTGGGCATCGTCGTGCTACTGACGCTGATGGTCATCATCTCCGTGAACGACATCCTGTCCCCGGTGCCCTCCTTCAACTGGGGAAGATGAAACGAGCTAATGCTGACTGCTACGAATTCGTACTGTGCTAGCCGCTACGCGTACCAGCGCCGACGCACCCGCGAGGTGGCAATCGGCTCGGTCGGCGTCGGCGGCGAGCAGCCTATCCGCGTTCAATCCATGACCACCACGCGCACCCAGGACGTCGAGGGCACGCTGGCCCAGACGGTGCGTCTGATCGAGGCTGGCTGCGAGATCGTCCGCATCACCGCGCCCACCGTCTCCGACGCCAAGGCGATCGGTGAGATTCGGCGCCGCCTGCTGGCGCGCGGCCTCAGCGTGCCCCTCGTCGCCGACATCCACTTCAGCCCGGCGGCAGCTCTCGAGGCGGCCGAGCACGTCGACAAGGTTCGCGTCAACCCTGGCAACTTCGCCGACCAGAAGTTCTTCCGCGTCCGCGAGTACACCGACGCCGACTACGCGGCCGAGCTCGAACGCATCGAGGAGCGCTTTGCACCTCTGGTGGTGAAATGCCGCGACCGCGGGGTCGCGATGCGCATCGGCTCCAACCACGGGTCCCTGTCCGACCGCGTCATGAATCGCTACGGCGATACTCCCGCCGGCATGGTCGAGTCGGCTCTGGAGTTCGTGCGCATCGCCGAGAAGCTGCGCTACTTTGACATCGTCCTGTCCATGAAGGCGTCCAACCCGAAGATCATGATCCAGGCGTACCGCTTGCTGGTCGCCCGCATGGACGAAGAGGGCATGGCGTACCCGCTGCATCTCGGCGTGACCGAGGCCGGCCTGGGCGAAGATGGCCGCATAAAGTCGGCGGTCGGTATTGGTGCGCTACTGGACGACGGCCTGGGTGACACAGTTCGCGTGTCGCTGACCGAGGAGCCCGAGGCGGAGATCCCGGTCGCCGCCCGGCTGGTTGCGCCGTACAACGCCGGCCTGCCCGGGGCTCGCTCGTTCGCGCGCCAGGCCTTGCCGGAGCGAGTCGACCCGTACAGCTACGCCCGTCGGCGAACGTCCGCGGCGGACGTCGGTATCGCCGTTGGCGACGGCGCCCCGGTCGCGGTCGTCGAGCCGGCCGAGGAGGCGTTTGCCGGCGGCACGCCGGACCTGGAAGCCCTGGCGTGTCTGGACGGGCCGGTCGTCTGGTACGACGCCGTCCGGGCCTACCGGGCGCTGGTCGCGCGCCTGGACCACGATGGCGACCCGCGCCCGGTGCACCTGGCCCTGGCCCTGGACGAGGCGGACGCGGCAGACTCGCTCGAGGTGCTGCTGCGGAGCGCGACGGTTCTCGGCTCTCTGCTGTGTGACGGCATCGGCGACAGCGTCGGTCTGGTGGCCCCCCAGGGTGCGCAGGAGCGCGAGCGGCTCCTGTTCGGGATCCTCCAGGCAGCGAGCGTCCGCATCACGAAGACGGAATTTGTGTCGTGCCCGTCGTGCGGCCGCACCCTGTTCGACCTCCAGGACACCACCGAGCGCATCCGGTCGCAGACTGACCACCTGAAAGGCGTCAAGATCGCCATCATGGGCTGCGTGGTGAACGGGCCCGGGGAGATGGCGGACGCGGACTTCGGCTATGTGGGCGGCTCGCCCGGACACGTGAACCTGTACGTGGGTAAGGACGTGGTCGAAAAGAGCGTTCCTGAGGCCGAAGCCGACGACCGCCTGGTCCAGCTGATCAAGAGTCGCGGCAGGTGGGTGGAGCCCGCGTAAGCGCAACGCGGGTCCGGGACGCGTGTTATACTCGTCGCTGGCGAAACCGGGCCACCAGGGTAGGCGGCCCGTCCTCATGGGACGCGGAAGTGGGTTCACCCCACTTCTTTTGTTGTACGGAGCATTCACAGGACCAACAATCCATCACACGGGAGGCATGCCGGCATGAAAAGCGAATTCATGACAGCCATCACTCAGCTAGCTGCCGAGAAAGGTGTCCCCCGCGAGATGGTTGTCGAGGCCATCGAGACCGCCCTGGTGTCGGCGTACAAGCACGACCAGGAGGACACGCGGGCGATCACTGCCGAGATCGACGCCGAGTCGGGCCAGCCCAGGGTGTACCACTGGCTCACCGTCGTGGACGATATCCCCGACGACGCGGACGACGAGAACCTCATCATCGTCGAGCAGGCGCGCACGCTCAAGGGGCCCGACAACAAGCCGCTCTTCCCGGACGCGCAGCCGGGCGACCAGATCAACGAAGACGTGACCCCGCCGCAGTTTGGCCGCATCGCCGCCCAGACGGCCAAGCAGGTCGTGATGCAGAAGCTGCGCGACGCGGAGCGGCGACTCGTCTTCAACCAGTTCGCCGAGCGCGAGGGCGAGATCGTGCACGGGGTCGTCCAGCGGATCGAGGCGGGAACGGCGATCATCGAGATCGACCGCGCCGAGGCCGTGATGCCCCGCACCGAGCAGGTGCCCACCGAGCGCTACTACCAGGGACAGCGCCTCCGGGTGTACCTGGCCGAAGTACGCGACACGCCGCGCGGCCCCCAGATCATCGTCTCCCGCGCCCATCGGCTCATGCTGCGCCGCCTGTTCGAGCAGGAGGTGCCGGAGATCTTCAGCGGCGCCGTGGAGATCAAGGCGATCGCCCGTGAAGCCGGCTTCCGGTCGAAAGTCGCCGTGTCCGCGCGGCAGGAGGGTATCGACCCGGTCGGCTCGTGCGTCGGTGTGCGCGGGGTCCGCATCCAGAACATCGTCAACGAGCTCAACGGCGAAAAGATAGACGTCGTCGAGTGGAGCGACGATCCGGCGCGCTACGTGGCGAACGCGCTCAGCCCGGCGCAGGTCAGCCACGTCACGATCGACGAGGGGTCGCGTACCGCGAAGGTGGTCGTGCCTGAGCGCCAGCTCTCGCTGGCTATCGGCAAGGAGGGACAGAACGCTCGACTTGCCGCGAAGCTCACCGGCTGGCGTATCGACATCAAGAGCGACGTCGCCGTCCAGGCGGCTGAGCTGGCCGACGCCGCCCGCGGCCGCGCCCTGGAAGCACCGCCGGCCGACGTGCGCTCCGACGCAGCGCCCGAGCCGGTCGGGGCGCGAAACGAGTAGCGACGCGTGGCGCGCGGCGGGCCTACGCCCCGCCCGCGGCACGTCCCGCAGCGCACCTGCGTGGCTTGCCGCCAGGGCGACGCGAAGCGGGCGCTGGTGCGGATCGTCCGCCTGGCCTCAGGCGCCGTGCGGGTCGATCCCGGCGGCAAGCTGTCTGGCCGCGGCGCCTATCTCCACGACGACCCGGACTGCTGGGCGCTGGCGTTCAAGCGCGCCATTCTGCCGCGGGCGCTCAGGATCCCGGCCATCGCGGACGACGACATGGCGGCGCTCCGCGACCGCTGGCCCACTGCTCCCAGCTCGCCGAACACCACGACAGAGCGCGCCCAGCCGATAGCCGATAGCCCAAAGCTGACAGCTGATAGCTGATAGCTGATAGCTGATAGCTGAGAAAGAGGAGCCCCTATGCCACGAGCCATGCAACGCCCCCGCCGCCCCGCCAATCGCCCAGGACAAACCCGTGGTGGTCGGCGCGGGCAGTTGGAAGCATTCGAGCGCAGAGCGACCGAGAACGCGGCGGCCATCGCCACGCGCGCGGCCGAAGCCGGCCCGGTCGAGCTGCCCGCGGTGGTCACTGTCGGCGAGCTGGCCAGCCTCCTGGGCACCCGGGTCACCGACATCATGAAGGCGCTCCTGACCAACGGCATCATGGCGACCATCAATCAGGCGCTCGACTACGACACGGCCGCCATCGTCGCCGGCGACCTCGGCTTCGACGTCCGCGAGCAGGGCGCGTCCAGCGCCGCCGCGGGCAGCGCCGCCGCCCCGCCGCCGCCGCTGGAGTCCCCGGCCAACGGCGCCCCCCAGGCCGAGCTGCTGCCGCCAGGCGACGACGTTGACCTGGACGAGCACCGCGTTCCTCGCCCACCGGTGGTCACCATCATGGGCCACGTCGACCACGGCAAGACGAGCCTCCTCGACGCCATACGCAAGACGCGCGTTGCCACGGGCGAGGCCGGCGGCATAACGCAGCACATCGGCGCCTACCAGGTGGACGTGGATGGTCGCCCGGTCACGTTCCTGGACACCCCCGGCCACCAGGCCTTCACCGCGATGCGCGCCCGCGGCGCCCAGATCACCGACATCGCCGTCATCGTGGTCGCGGCCGACGACGGCGTCATGCCGCAGACTCGCGAAGCCATCGACCACGCTCGCGCGGCCGGCGTGCCGATCACCATCGCTATCAACAAGGTCGACCGGCCCGATGCCCAGACCGACCGCGTGAAGCAGGAGCTGGCGGACCTCGGCGTGGTCGTCACCGAGTACGGCGGGCCGATCGAGGCCATCCCGGTCTCGGCCAGGACGGGCGAAGGCATCGACACGCTGCTCCAGACCATCCTGCTGGTCGCTGACGCGGAGGTCGAGCCGCGCGCCGACCCGGACCGTGCCGCCCGGGGCGCCGTCGTCGAAGCGCGCATGGACAAGGCACGCGGCGCCGTGGCCACCCTCCTGGTCCAGTCGGGCACCTTGCACGTGGGCGACCTCGTCGTCGCCGGCGCCGCCTGGGGTCGGATCAAGGCGCTCTTCGACGACCGCGGCCGACGCGTCAAGGCGGCAGGGCCCTCCTTCCCGGTCGAGGTGCTTGGCCTGACCGGCGTGCCGGCAGCCGGCGACCGCTTCCAGGCGGTCGTCGACGAGCGCGCGGCCCGGCTGCTCGGCGAGACCGCCGCTCGGGCCGGCCAGCGGGACGGCGAGACGGAGATGTCCCTCGAGGCGGTCTTCGCCCGCATCCGCTCCGGCGCCGTCAAAGAGCTCAACCTGGTCGTCAAGGCCGACGTCCAGGGCAGCATCGAGCCGATCGTCTCCTCGCTCGAGAAGCTGGGCGACCAGGCCGAGACGCGGGCAAAAGTGATCCACGCCGGCCTCGGCAACGTGAACGTCACCGACGTCAACCTCGCGGCCGCCTCGAAGGCGCTCATCATCGCCTTCAACGTCCGCGTCGAAGCCGACGCCAGGCGGGCGGCCGAGCTGAACGGCGTGTCGGTGCACGAGTACACAGTCATCTACACGCTGCTCGAGGACATCGAGGGGATGCTCACCGGCATGCTCGAGCCGCGCTTCCAGGAGGTCGTCCACGGCCACGCCGAGGTGCGCGCCACCTTCAAAGCGGGCAAGCGCACCATCGCCGGCTGCATCGTCAGCGATGGCGTGGTGCACCGCCAGGACCGCGTGCGCCTGCGGCGCGCCGGCGCCGAGCTCTGGGATGGCGGCATCGGCTCCCTCAAGCGCTTCAAGGACGACGTCAACGAGGTGCGCGAGGGCTTCGAGTGCGGCATCGCTCTCGACGGCTGGGATGACCTCGAGGTGGCCGATACGCTCGAGTTCTACGCCAGCGAGCGCGTCGCCGTGTAGTGGTGCCGCCGAGTCCGGTGCCGTCGGCTGACCGGGCCGACGCGCCGACCACTGGTCCCTAAACAGCCTCCATGACGTCCCGACGACTGCTGCGCATCAACCAGCTCCTCCGCGAGGAGATCGCTGAGCTGCTCCGCCGCGAGGTCAAAGACGCCGCGCTGACCGAGTCGCTCATCTCCATCACCGAGGTCGATACGGCACCGGATCTGCGGACGGCGAAGGTCTACTTCAGCGTCTACGGTGACGACGAGGAGATCCGCCTGGCGGCGGCGCACCTGAAGCGAGCCGCGCGCTTTTTGCGCCACAACCTGAAAGAGAGGCTGGACCTGCGCGTCGTCCCCGACCTCGAGTTCCTGTTCGATCCATCGCTCGAACAGGGCGCCCGTATCATGCGGCTCATGCGGACAATCGAGGAGCAGCGGGCGTTGGCGCCGGAGGCGGACCCTGAAGAGGGCACCTAAGCCGGGCCAGACCGAGCTTGTCGGCATCCTGAACGTCTGCAAGCAGCCCGACTGGACCTCGCACGACGTGGTGGCGCGGGTGCGGCGGCTCAGCGGCCAGCGCCGCGTTGGGCACGCCGGAACACTGGATCCCATGGCGGAGGGCGTCCTGCCAGTCCTGCTTGGTCCGGCCACCCGTCTCGCCGACGTGGTGCAGTCGGGCCACAAGCAGTACCACGCGGAGATTCAGCTCGGGACCGCGACCGCCACCGACGACGCCCAGGGCGAGGTGGTCGCCTCGGCACCCGTGCCAGCGCTCTCGGCCCGCGCTGTCGAAGCCGTCCTGTCGCGGTTCCGCGGCACCATCGACCAGATCCCGCCGCGCTACTCCGCCGTCAACGTGGGCGGGCAACGCGCGTACGCCCTGGCCCGTCGCGGTGACGCGGTCCACCTGGCCAGTCGCCCCGTTACCATGTATGCCCTTGACCTCGTCTGGCTCCGCGCCGATGCGCTGGCGGTCGATGTTGAATGCTCGAAAGGCACCTACGTCCGCGCGCTGGCTCGCGACGTTGCCCAGGCGTTAGGGACGGTGGGTCACGTGCGTCGCCTCGTCAGGACGCGGGTTGGACCATTCCGCCTCGCGGACGCGCTGCCATTGGACGAGATCGAGCGCCGCGGTATCGGCAACGTTCTCCTGCCGGCCGACGCCGTCCTGAGTGAGGCGCCAGTCGTCCACGCGAATGATGAGACTGTCTCGCGACTCATCAGAGGTCAGCCGGTGCCCCACGCGGCTACGGCCGCGGAGCGGGTGCTCGTATACGACGCCCAGGGCCGACTGCGTCTCATTGGGGCGACGGACGGGCGCACGCTGTGTCCGCGCATCCTGTTGCTGCGGGACCCCGACGCTGGTGGGCTGGCGGTGCCAGCCTGATGGGCGACGCCGCGGTGTCTGCCATCATCACGATTGGCACGTTCGACGGCGTCCACCGCGGCCATCAGTGCCTGCTGACCCAGGTGGTCCAGCGCGCCCGGTACCTCGGGCTGAAGAGCTACGCCGTGACGTTCGACCCGCACCCGCGCTCGGTGCTCTACCCATCCCAACCGGTGGTGGTGCTCACCGACGTGCCGGAGAAGGTCGACCTCATTCGACAGTGCGGCATCGACGAGGTCTGGGTGTGCTCCTTCACGGTTGAGCTGTCTCGTTTGGGCCCGGAGGAGTTCATACACCTGGTTCAGGAGCGCCAGCCGATTGAGGAGCTGTGGGTGGGGGCCGACTTCGCGCTGGGCCGCGGTCGCGCCGGCACGTTCGCTGCTTTGGCGGAGCTCGGTGGTGCGTCGGGCTGGGGCCTGCACATGGTCCCGCCATACCGTCTGGAAGGCCAGGTCGTCGCCAGCTCCGCCATCCGGACTCTGCTCGCCGCCGGCGCTGTCCAGGGCGCCGCGGAGCTGCTCGGCCGCCCGTACACGGTGCCAGGGCAGCTGTCGTGCGACGGGCCGGAGACGCTCTTCCATCCCCGCCCGCTGCGGACGCTGCCGAAGGCGCTGACCTACGCGGCACAGATAAGCCTCCGCGAGCGGGTCTACGACGGCGAAGCGATCATCCCACCGACCGAGGCGAGCCCGCTGCCGATACGCGTCCAGCTCGCGACATCCGAACGCCCCAGCTCCGGCCCGGCCAGCCTGACCTTTGTCCGTCGCCTGTCCGCCTGAACGCTACTCCGCCTCTTTCTTGCGCTCCTCCACGATCCGGGCCTGGACGTGGGCCGGGACCGGGTCGTAGCGATCGAACCGCATGGCGTAGCTGCCGCGCCCCTGGGTCATCGACCGCAGCTCCGTCGCGTACCGCAGCATCTCGCTCTGAGGCACCGACGCCCCGACCACTGTGTTCGGGCCATCCGGGTTCATGCCCTGGATGTGCGCCCGCCGCGTGTTGAGATCGCCCATGATGTCGCCCGCGTACTCGCTCGGGACCGTGATGTCGACGTGCATGACAGGCTCGAGCAGCACGGGATGCGCCTGCTGGAACGCCGCCCGGAAGCCGAGAGCCCCCGCCGTCTTGAAGGCTGCCTCGCTCGAATCCACCGGGTGGTACTTGCCAAAGACGATGGCGCAGCGCACGTCAACGACCGGGTAGCCGGCGACAACGCCCTGCTCCATCGTCTCGCGCACGCCCTTCTCGACAGCCGGGATGAACTGTTTGGGGACGACGCCACCCACGACCTTGTCGAGGAACGCGAAACCCTCGCCCCGCGGCGCCGGCTCGACCTCCAGGTTGACGACGCCGTACTGGCCATGGCCGCCACTCTGGCGGACGTGGCGGCCCTCGGCGGTGCCCTTGCCCGTGACCGTCTCACGATAGGCGACCTTGGGTACGTCGAGCGCGACGTTGACGCCGAACTTGCGCGCCAGGCGCTGCGTGGCGACGTCCACGTGGGAGTCCCCGAGCCCGGCCAGGATCACCTCGCCGGTGGACACCTCGCGGTGCACGCGCAGGCTCGGATCCTCCTCGAGCAGCCGTGCCATCGCCATACTCAGCTTGTCGACGTCGTTCCGCGTCTTCGGATGAACCGACACGGCGAACGCAGCGTCAGGGTAGCGAATGCCAGCGAGCTGGCGCGCCACGTCCTTGGTGGTCAGCGTCTCGCCGGTGACGGTGTCTGCCAGCTTGGGGATGACGCCGATGTCCCCGGCCGTGAGCTTCTGCGTGGGCTCCTGAGCCTTGCCCCTGACGGTGAACAGCTGCCCGATGCGCTCGTCCTTGGACTTCTGGGCGTTCCACACGTGGCTGTCCACGGCCAGCGCGCCGGAGTACACCCGCACGTAGCTCAAGCGGCCGATGTTGGGATCCGAGACGGTCTTGAACACCAGGGCCAGCAGCTTGTCGTTGGGCGCGGCGGTGCCTCCATCCGCGAGAGCGATCGGGGCCTCCAGCGGCGCCGGCGTGAGGTCGACAATGGCATCCAGGATAGGGTCCAGCCCGACCGACCTGGTCGCCGACGCCGCCAGGACGGGGACCAGGCTGCCATCGCGCACCCCGCCGTGGATGACCCGCCGGAGCTCGTCGGAGGTGATCTCTTCGCCCTCCAGGTACTTGTTGATCAGCGCGTCGTCCTGCTCGCAGGCGGACTCCACCAGCAGCTCGCGCAGGCTATCGGCCGTGCCCCGCTCCTCCTCCGGCACAGGCTGCGGGCCGTCGCTGCTGGCCAGGTACGCTCGGTCCGCCAGAAGGTCGACAACACCGCGAAGGCCGTCGGACCTGCCGATGGGGGAAGACAGCGGCACGAGGCTCCTGCCGTACCGCTCGCGCAGGGCGTCGAGCACCGCCCGGTAGTCCGAATTTTCTCGGTCCAGCTTGTTGACGACCACCATGCGTGGCAGACCCGCGTCCTGCGTCCGCTTCCAGATGGCGTCGGTACCGACCTGGGGGCCGGCAACGCCGTCCACCAGGATCATCGCGCTGTCGACCACGCGCATCGCCTGGGCGACCTCGCCGTAGAAGTCGGCGTAGCCGGGCGCGTCCGCGAGATTAATCTTGTGGCCGTGCCACTCCAGCGGGGCTACGGCCAGGCTGACCGACATCTTTCGCCGCACCTCGTCCGGGTCGAAGTCGGTGGTGGTGTTGCCGTCCTCGATCGTGCCCGTGCGCGTGATCGCGCCGGCTCGGGCCAGGAGGGCCTCGGTCAACGTGGTCTTACCCGCGCCTCCGTGAGAGAAGAGACCCACATTCCGCAGTTGTGCGGACCCATACTCTTTCATAGCCAGCAGTGCTCCTTCCCGAAGGCGGCGTTGCCGCGGGTGCAACTGTCGCCCGCTCCGTGGCGACCACCGGCAGGCCTCTGCCAGAGGTCGTGGGCGACGAGGCTCGAGGGCTAGCCGTCTAGTATACGGAGGCCGCTTTTGTGACTCCCTGCCATCGGCACGGGGCGGGCCCGCAGGGCGCTGAGGCAGGGGCTCGGCATGCTAGACTTGGGCAAAATCACGGCGGGCTGACGCATGCCCCGCGTGGCTAGGAGGCGGATAGCTCCGTGTCGGGTCACTCCAAGTGGGCTCAGATCAAGCGCGCCAAGGGCGCCAACGACGTGAAGCGCGGCCAGCTGTTTACGAAGTTAGGCCGCGAGATCTCCGTGGCGGCCCGCGCGGGCGGCGCCAACCCGGACAGCAATGCTCGGCTCAGGCTGGCCATAGACCGGGCTCGCGAAGCGAACATGCCGATGGACACCATCCAGCGGGCCATCCAGCGCGGGGTCGGCGCTGGGGACGGCGCGCAGCTCGAAGAGGTGACATACGAGGGGTACGGACCTGGCGGCGCGGCGCTGCTGATCGAGGCCACCACCGACAACCGCAATCGCACAGTGGCGGAGGTACGCGCCGCCCTGGCGCGCGGTGGCGGCTCGCTTGGTGAGGCAGGGTCAGTGGCATGGAACTTCGAGTCGCGCGGCGTCGTCGTGGCGCAGCCTCGGGAGCGCCAGGACCCCGAGGAGCTGGCGCTCATGGCTATCGACGCTGGCGCCGACGACTTCAGCGTCGAACAGGGCGAGCTCGAGGTGCTGACCGATCCGCCAGCCGTCGAGGCGGTGCGCCAGGCGCTCCAGGCCGCCGGCGCCCAGATCGTCAGCGCGGAGGTCTCCATGGTGGCGAAAGCGCAGCTGGAGCTCCCGCCTGACCAGACGACCCAGGTGCTGCGCCTGGTGGAGCGGGTCGAAGACCTGGACGACGTCGCCCGGGTGTACACCAACGTGCACATCTCGGACGAGGTGCTCGCTCAAGTCGGGTGAGCCGGTCCGAGCCGCGACGAGGGTCGCACGAGGTCGTCGTGGCCCGACCGGTATCGGTGTGGGCTCATCTGCCCTGAGGATGGATTCGTGCTAGACACAACGCGTACCTTTGCCCCCCACGGGTCGGCCGACGATCCTGACCCTGCGTCACCGCACTACCACATCGATCAGTCGTGGTTTGCCGAGCATGGCCTGTCATTCGACGCTGTCGTGCGCGCGCGCATGTGCGAGGCCTGCCAGGCGAAGTTCGGCACCGAGGTCGAGGAGCGGGTGCCGGTCTTCGACAAGGCGACGGGCCGCATGCAGTTCGAGGTCCGGCGGGTGAACTACGGCAGTGACCCGCTCAAGGTCATCGGGGACCACTGCGGTCGGGCGAAGAGCTACATCCACCGTGACCTGCCAACTCTCGAGGCGATCTTCCGCATTTTCCTGGCGAACGGCAACGAGCCCATGACGCTCGAGCAGGTGCGCGAACAGCTGGCCGAGTGGTGCCCGGGTGGGGGATGCCAGTGGCTGCTGCTGCCCGTGGAAACCGTGCACCGCCTCGTTCAGAACGACAGGCACTACGGCCTGAGCGAGGTGGCCGCCGCGAGCAAGAGGAAGAAGCCCTGAGCCCGTTCAGTGGAGGGAGATGTCGACGCGCTCCTTTGGCGGTGGCGGCGGGTTGACAGGGCCGTCTGGGGTGTACACCGGCCACCACCCCTCCCGGTCGCCATAGACCATCCAGCGCTGAATGCCGTGCATGCGGGCAAACTCGAGGGTCTCTTCGGCGGAGCGGAAGACGATAGGCTCTCCGCGAGCCCGAAGGATGGTGGGCTCGTCGTCGAGCAGAATCATTCCGTAGCGGGTAGCACGATCGGACACGGAGGGCAATCATAGCCGCTCGATTGCTAGAATGCCACGCCCGAGCATCTGGGCGACGTAGCCAAGCGGCAAGGCAGCGCTCTGCAAAAGCGCCACCGCCGGTTCGAATCCGGCCGTCGCCTCCTCTGCACAAGCGGACAAGCGCTCATGGCGTCAAGCACGGGCGTCCCTCGGCACAGTACGGTATCTTTACCCGTCATGGGTGAGGTAAGGCAAAAGCGACGGCGCGGACGGACGCGCATCAGCCGCAAGCATCAGGCGACGATCCCGGTCGACGCTCTGCGAAAGGCGGGTCTCAAGGCGGGCGACGAGCTGTGCGTCGAGGCGGCCGGCTCCGGGCGCATCGTCCTCACGCGGATAGAGAACGCCGTCGTGCGCTATGCCGGATCCCTCCCGGATGTGTACGCGGCTGACTATCTCGATGCGCTGCGCGACGAGTGGCGCTCGTACTTCTCGACACGAGCGCTGTTATCGCTTACCTGAACCCGGCCGACGCGCTGCATCGCCGTGCCATTGCCGCGTTGTCGGCTCATCAGGTGGAGCAGCTGATCCTTCCAGCGAGCGCCTACGCGGAGGCGCTGGTCGGACCGCACCGCGCCGGCGGGGCGGCGCTTGCCACATTCGACGAGGCTCTAGCTGCCATCGGCATCCGGGTCGAGCCGCTGAATCGGAACGCGGCGCGCCGTGCTGGCTTGCTGCGGTCTCAACACGCTGCTCTAAGGCTGCCAGATGCGCTGGTCCTCGCCACCGCCGACGAGCTGGACGCTACCACCGTGCTCACAGGCGACGCAGCCTGGCTCAAGATAAGTACCCGTGTTCGGATCCTCTGACCGCTCGTCGTCCCGACGTTGTCGGGCTGGACGGCGAGCGCTATGCTGCGGGCGACCGGACAGGCCGCCGAAGTGGTGGAAGGGCATACACGTTCGTCTTAAACACGAATGCCCGCGAGGGATTGTGGGTTCGAGTCCCACCTTCGGCACCTAGCATCGCCTACTACAACACGGAGCGGCCGCAGCGCACCCTGCGACTCCAGACTCCGGAACCGAGGGCGCGTCCGACGACGGGTATGGTTCCCTCGCGTCCCGTCCTTAACGGTCTCCACCATGTCTACGAGCCCGCCGCCTGAAGACAACCGAGGTTTGGTTGCCGCCTGACAGCTCCTATCGGTCGGCAGGCAGCAGGGTAAAGGTCCCGCCCTGCAGGGGCGTGATTGTCCGAAAAGCGCGCTCATCAAACGTCAGTAGGCGCCGCGTGCGAAATCGCTGGGCCAGCACTACCAGGGATGCGTCGGCAAGTCCGATGGCGAGGTCGCGATAGCGCCGTGCGACAGTGAGGGCGATCCCGAGCTCGGGTCGGCTCAGACACTCGACGACGAACGTCCCCTGAGCAAGGTCCTCCAAGAAGGCGAACTCGACATCGATGCGCAGACGCGTCAGAATCAGATAATCCGCCTCGGCAACAGCGACGGCCGAGGTCAACAAGGGTTCGCGCTCGCTCCGGAGGACATCGGCGACGGCGGCGTGGTGTGGGTCAGCCCGATCGGCTTGGGCATACAGCGCGCCGGCATCCAACAGGAGGACCACGGCGATCAGTGTCTATCGAAAGGCCTTGTCGTAGAGGGCTGATGGGCTCCAGCGGGCAGGGCGGCTAGCAGTGCTCACACCCTGGCCGAGACTACGGAACTGCCGCTCTGGCGCCTGGGCAACCAGCCGCCGGATGCTTTCACGGACGAGCTCTGCTTGGGACGTCCCGGTTGTGGCGGCTAGCTGGCGGAGCGCTTCTACCTCGTCATCGTGCAGGTAGATCGTTGTCTTCTTCATACCATACGTATGGTACCCTCCAACCGTGCCGGACCACTAGCACTAGCCAACCTTTGGCGCCCAACAGGGGCCGGAGCGATCACCCGCTGCGGAGGACTCCTGGCACAGCATCAAGACGACCGTCGTGGGTAGCCCCGATCTGGCCCGCGCACGAGCCCGCTAGAGTCCCACCTTCGGCACTGACACCGCCGGGAGGGCCGCTAGTACCTCCCATGAGCGGCCCTCCCGACCCTTGTGGCTGCCGGTGGCTAGCCCTGGCTCGGACCCATCACGGCAAAGGCCGCGCCCTGGGCGTCGCTGAGCACGGCGAACCGACCCTGGGGAATGTCCATCGGCGGGACGATTGCGGCTCCGCCAAGCTGCTGCGCCTTCGCCACGGTTGCGTCGCAGTCGCTCACCGTGAAGTACGTCAGCCAGTGCGGCGGCACAGTGGCCGGGAAGCCGTCGCCCATCTCCATGGCGCCGCCGATGCTGCGGCCGTTCAGCTTCCACTCGGTGTACGAACCCATCTGCCCCATGGGGTGGGTCTCGGACTCCCAGCCGAAGACCGCCTTGTAGAACGTCTTGGCGCCCGCGAGGTCGCGCGTCGCCAGCTCGTTCCAGGAGAAGCTGTTCGCTTCGTTGACGATCTCGGCGCCCTGGTGTTTGCGCGGCTGCCAGACCCGAAAGAAGGCGCCGCCTGAATCGACACAGACCGCCATGCGCCCCTGATCCATGACCTCCATGGGCTCGACCACGACCTGCCCGCCCGCCTCGCGCACCGTCCGGGCGGTGGCGTCGGCGTCGGCGCTCGCCACGTAGGTGGCCCATGATGGAGGCTGCTGCGGGTCGAAGATGGGGCCAACAGCGGCCACCATCTTTCCCCGCAGGGTGAACAGGGTGTACCCGCCCGCCTGGGGGTCCGACGAGGTGTGCGCTTCCCAGCCGAACAGCTGGCCATAGAACTGTTTGGCGGCTGGCAGGTCGGGGCTGGCAAGATCGACCCACAGCGGGGTGCCGGGCGCGTACAGCGTGGGCGGGACAACGTCGACAGTGGTCTGGGACACGGGGATCTCCTTCGGCCGTTCGGCTTGGGCCTCACGACAGCGTGTATTGGAGCCGCGGGAAGTATCCGGCACAAGTGGCAGCCGGCCTCGGCGACGACTCCTTACGATCGCCTAACAATGGCATAACCTGACCTACCCCGCGGCGCGTTGGAGGCCCGCGAACAGGTCGTCCTCCTCGGCGCCGGCTTGGCCCGCGACGAGCTGGAAATACTCATGCGAGGCGAGCTCCCCGTAGAGCTCCAACGGCAGGCGCATGAAGAAGCTCTCGGGCCCCATCTGGGTACGGTGCGCGGCGAGAGCGGCCCGCTTCTGCGCCAGGTAGGCTGACACGTCGATCACGGTTGTCACCCGGTCGTCGTCGACGCCTATGCGCGGCCGCTCCTCCTCGCCTTCGGGCGGGCCGAAGGGCGCGTCGATGCCGGCCTGCTTGAGCCGCTCGACGAAGCGGGTCATGGCCGCCCGCGGGAACACGGCGTAGTACAGCTTGGCCGGCGCCCAGGCCGGGCCGGCGTCGGGAAAGCGGGCCGGGTCGCCGGCGGCGTGGAACGCGGCCACGGCCACCTGGTGCGCCTTGATGTGGTCGGGATGGCCGTAGCCGCCGTTCTCATCGTAGGTCACGACCACTAATGGTCGCTCCTCGCGCATGACCCGCACGACGCGTCCGGTCGCCTCCTCCAGGTCGGCGCGGTGGAAAGACGCGTCGTTGTCGTTGTCGGCTGTGCCTGCCATGCCGGAATCGCGGTAGCCGAGCTGCACGGCCCGGGCGATGCGGAGGATGCGCACCGACTCGGCAAGCTCGCGGGCCCGCACCTCGGCCAGGTTGGCTGGTGAGGCCAGAGCCGGGTCGCTGATCTCGCCCACCTCGCCGCCGGTGCACGTGACCAGAACCGTGCGGGCGCCCTCGGCGGCGTAGCGGGCGAGGATGCCGCCGGTCGGGATGCACTCGTCGTCTGGGTGGGCGTGGACGGCGATCAGCGTGCCGCGCCGGGCGCGGTCCGGCCCGGGTTCGTGGGTCTGCATATAGGGGCAACGCTCCAGGTTCCGCGACGCTTCCCAATTAGTAGCCCCGGACGGCCGCGGCCCGGGCGCTGCCTCTGGTCTACCACCGGCCACGCGCCATACAATCCATGCTCACTACGCTCGCGACGCTGGCGCGTGAGCGTCGAAGATCGGTGCTTTGGTCGGTCTCGGCTGCCGCTGGCGCGTCGGTCGGGGCGGACAGGGGGATGAGATGAACGCAGATCGTGGTGGGTCAGGATTTTCGCGCAGAGGCTTCCTCGCAAGAAGCGCCTGGCTGGCCGGCCTGGCGCTCGCCGGGGCGTGCGGCAGCCCGTCGTCGTCGGCGCCGCCGCCGGCGGCGCCAGCCGGCGGCGGCGCCCAGCCCACGACGCCG
>JAABUZ0100000516.1_pt1 | contig 93731 bp, 74 predicted proteins | sample 5562091 | NCBI WGS metagenome assembly JAABUZ01 (sample SAMN12813069, study PRJNA571459) | rock metagenome | isolation source: Antarctica rocks | place: Antarctica: Victoria Land, Linnaeus Terrace sud | collected 2015-12-21
CTTTTAACAATAAAAAAAAAAAAAAAAAAAAAATTGAGTCTCGACTATGTCACTCAGTTTTTTGATCATGATTGACTTCAGCACTTTGTTCATGATATTGAACAAAGCAATGAGTCGATACGTCTTTGAATCAATATAGTCACTTTTCTTCGATTTGCATAGTACTATTGTCTGAGTCTTTTTGAACTGCTTTGAATGATACTTATGTGTTACGCATGCGTTGAATAAACTCGTCAGTACTGAGATCAGTTCTGCAAGACTCGCTTGAAGCGCTCTGTTTGAAATATCTGAAATGTCTGATGCTTTGTCTGCTTTTACTCATCTGATTGTCTGCTTCACTTCATCTTCTGTGATGCATGAATTGAATAAGACTGTCAGAGATATGAATGACTTTGCGATGTCGTTGACATTCGCTTGAAAAGATGAGAAAAAGAACTTTTCTCGCAGTATCTCGATTTTTTCCTCGAACGTTGTTATCATATGATCAATGTCGCTTCGCTTCAGTTATGAAAACTGAGAAAGTTTTTTAGATAGCTGACTTTCGATTCTAGCTCATTTTGCAAAGCATCATCGTGATTTAAGTGCTTCGCTCAGCTCATGCATTTGTGATCTGAAGTGTGCGCATTTCGTTTGTCGAATGATTTTGTTTTTATGATCGTTATGCTTCAGATATTCATTTCACGCTTCTAATGTATCTTGCATTTTTCATATGATTCGCAGTCGTCTTGATTTCATTACTACTTCGAAGCAGCTTTGATTTTAAAAGTCTCTTGCTTGATTTGATGACTTTGTCAAGAGAGTAGATTTCTCAATGATTTTCTGTAGCACTCTGATAATCTTGCACAATCTGTCATTCATCATAGTCTTGTCGTCTAGAGAGTGTTTCAAAGATAGATGTATTTGCAGATAAGCACTCAATGCTTCTGTATTCATTTTTTTTCAAAGTCATCGAGTCAAGAGTTGCACTGAGATTGTTTATAGACATAGCTCTGTGACGATCAAAAGATGATTCGATCTCTGATGTAGATTGATTCATATCTCGCACTTGCGTGTCATGAACTGTATTTTCTTGCTGCTAAAGACTAGATCAATTATCGTAAATTGATTGTGAGCTTTGCGAGTAATAGTGTTTGATTTCAGCAATAATTTCAGTCTTGCATTTGTAATGATGTTTAGTAAAGTATCAGTCGTCGTATGACGAGTGAAGCATCTTCGTCTCTCTCAGTGAGAATGATGTAGATTGAAATCTTCTATGATCAGTTGTTCACAGTCGTTCTTGAGTAGTTCGTTCAAACGAGAAATGATTAAAGATTTCTCTGTGAATGTAGTAGACAGTGAGCATGAATTGTAAACGTTTAGAAGTCTTAGCGTCTGCATTTCATCATCTGCGTTGCGAATTAATATTCTGATTGAGCAAATGTCTGACTCAACTGTTTCTACTATTCATTGATCGAGTCTTAAACATTTGTTAACGTATATGCATGTTCTTGATTGAGATGACGAGTTTTTCACTAGATGAAAGAAGTTGTGTGCTGAGCTAAATGACTGCAAGTCATTGTTGTTGCGATCTTGCTTCTGTATAGCTACTATGTTGAATTCGCGAACTTCTCTGTTAATTAGAAATGATTTCTGAATTTTTAATGACTTTCTGATGTTGTACTGTAGAATTCGTAGAAAAGATTGTTTTGTCATAGAGTTATTCGTAGCTGTTGTTGACTCTGCAATGAAAAGACTCTTTGTATGCTTTTGATCATCGAGAATCTTTCTCACTTTCTGATTGAACGTTTCTGAATTTGCTCAGATGTCATCTCATCTGAGTCATTTATTGAAAATATGTTGTATACGTTGCATGCAACATACATAGAGCACGACTTCTATGCTGATTTCTCTCTTAGACTCGAGAAGTTACTCAGAGAGTTTTCTTGCGACAGATTCACAGTTCGAGACGAACGAGATCTTTCACTGCTCAGATTTCGACAGTTTACTTCTTAAGCATGAGTCGCAGATGTTTCATCTGCGATACGCATGTGTATTGCAGTCGATTTCTTCTTTAATCACATTGACACACGCTACTGTTCTTTCGAGCTATACAGATGATATCTTTGACTAGAAATTGATTCTATCATCAAGACATTCAAGAGTCAGAACTCAGTGAAGAAATGAGATTCTTGAAATCGACAGTCGTCGTCATTGTATATCACGTCTCGCAGATGCTCGCTTCGCTTGTAAAGTGTATGACTCATCTGTTTTGTGTTATCTGTAGAGATCTTTCTCATGCAGATCGATCATGTTTTGCAAAGATGTTTGTATGCTACACTTCTAATCAGACAGCGTAGTTCAATCATTCTCTATTAACTCGCTTGTATTTCTCTTCTCTTAACGAAGTCTTCTCATCAACGTATCATCTACGTATAGAATGTCTGTGTCTGAACGTCTGTTAAACGATATTAACAAGATTCTCAAGTTTGTTCATGTCGAACTTAACAAGACTCGTGAGTTGTTCATGTCGTAGTAACAGACACGCAGTCTTAACAAGATCTATACGTAGTTAGCACGTAGATCTAAAGAATGTTCGTGATTCAAGTTCTTTCTGTTAATCATTCTCAACAGATTAAACGTAAGAGTGTTCTGTCTCAGTTCTCGTCATCGCGATGACAAGATGCTGAATCGAATGATTTTCATAAGCGATTTCCCTCGTAGTTCTGCATTCTATTTGATTTTCTCATCTGCGTGCAGATTGCTTTTGTAGTATGCGCATTGAGATTATCAAAGTCTGCGCGATCGCGAAAACTCTGCACGCGATCAACGCACAGCGCTTCATCATCACGCAGCATCTCAATGTCGTTCAAACTTTTGATAATCTCTAGAATCTACTGTAGCTAGACAGTAGATTCGTAGTCAGCATCGCATACAGATGAGTTTCATCGCTGATCAAGAAATTTATTAAATTAAATCTTTTTTTGAAATGTTGATAATGAAGATGTTGTTAAAAGCAGAAGAAGCTTCTGAAAAGATAAATCATGAATTTAAAAAATTTACTTTCGTGTGATTTTTAGCTTTGCATTTAACGCACGATTTTTCGCTGATGCAACAATATTTTTTCTTTCAAAAGATCGTTTTTTTCAACTTTGATTCTTGTGATTCTTGTTGATTATCAAAGTATTCTTCTTTTTCTTGAATATTACTTTTCTGCAAAGAATTTTGCGAACTCTTCTTATGTGATTGATTCTCAAGAAACAAGTTTGCTTTCAACTGTTAACTTTGTTAAATATAGTCTGAAGCATGCTGCATATCAATATACTTCGTCAATTCTCAATAAAACATTTTGCTTCGTTGAGTGAAAGTTAGTATGATTAGCTTGATTTTATCAGAAGAAAGTAACTCACTCAGAAATCTGAATAAGAGAATTTTCTTAAACTTCATGACTTTGACATAATTTTGAAAGTATGCTTTGTTGAGTTCAAGAAAGAATGATACACATGTTTGATCACTTCTTTTTATAATAATATTTCATAAATCATTCGCTTAATTCTGAAGTGACTCTGCATTGAGCAAGCATGCTGAAAAGTCTCAAGAAACTTCGCTCATGTGATTCTACAATTTCTATTCTCAACAGTTTTCTCGATCTGTTGAAGATAGTACATCATCATAATCTTTACATATTTCATGACGTAATTGAGCTTGTTATCATCTTTGATGTAATTCATCTTGATAAAGTTCAACTTTAGTTTTTGAAGAAACAATTTCAGATTCTCGTCAATGATAAACTCATTCTTCTTCTCTTCTGAAAACTTATTCAAGAAAGTAATCTTAAGAGTGACTAGTTTCTTCTTAAAAGAATCATCATTGAAAGAACTTTCTATAGCTTTAGTGACAGTTCTTTTACGAAATTTCGAATCAAAGTGACTAAATACATGACTTTATCATGTCAAAAAGTAATCAGAGTTTAACATGTAAAACACTTAATTCAGATTTTTTAATAGAATAATATTTTCAACAGACAATGCTTCGCGTCAAGCGCACATCTTCAAATAATTCTGCTATCTCTGCAAGACTTTCATGTTCTTGACAATAATTTAAATTTTGATGAGAGTTATGAACAAAAGTTCATGCTTAACGACTTTTATTCTCATCTGAAGCAGTATGCATTGTCTTTCTTCTCTTTCTACATCAACATGAATGCTTTTACTGTTTTCATTTGACACGACACAGCAATGAATTTCTAATGAATTTTTCAAAATAATGCTTGCAGAATCAGAAAACAATCAAATTAATGAAATCATGATGTTGATAATAGTTACTTAATGCTGCACAAGACTCTTCATCAGATTCAATTGAGATTTCTCTCTGTTGTTGCAAGAAATTTGATTAAGCAAAGTGATTGCAAACTTTGTGAAAGCAACGAAAGTAGATGAAACAATGCTTTTAAGAAACATGCAAATAATGCTTTTGAAGAATGAAATATTGACATTGAGAAGAATTGCATCTTGATTGTGAGATTCAAAGAATAGAATGTTGATTTCTTGAGCATTTAAATCTGCAGCATCAATTATGATGATTGTTTAAGTCAGAAAGACAGAAGTTTCAAGATTAAATAAAGATTGAGATTTATTATGCAGATTGAGTGTCATATTTGAAGAATTATTGTTCAAGTCAACTTTTTTTTCTTTTTTTTAATCGTATGAACTATTATCTCTGCAATAGAGTAGAATGTTAAAATTGTGAGTAGCTTGAGAAATGCGCAGTCACGCTAAAGAATATACACGTAGATAATATGATCAAATTTGATAGTAACTTAGTAATATTTATTCATATAGAAAATTAACACTAGACTACGAAATACAGAAGTGAATTCTTCTTTATATATTCAGAAGACTAAGCTTAAGCATTGTCAATGAGACAAGCGAGATTACATGCAACTTATGCAAGATCTTTCAAGATTGTATGTGATTTAAACTCTTATCATTAATGAAACATTGAAGATCATATGTGACTTAAACTCTTGATAGATTCAGAATCTCTGAGAATCAATGATAGAGATTCTCGTAGACTCAGTGTTTTCGAGAATTGATGATAGAAACTCTCGTAGACTCAGTCTGAGAAATCAATGATAGCGCTGAAGAATAATTCTCATGTTTGTTTTCTATTCTTTGAAGAACTCTGACTTTCATAAACCTGAATTCTGACACACGTCTGCTATGAAAAAGCATCTTGAATCAGACTTTTGTACAGCGACAGAGTGAAAACATGAACATTTGCAATCATAGATTGAACTGACTTTCAAATGAGTAAGTTATATTTGATAATGCAAATTAATAATGCAAAATTGACAAATTATTAAAAGAAAAATCATATTAAGTTAATCTTTGTCTTCAATTAAGAGAATTGAAAAAATCAATTATGCAAGATCTTTGTTGACTTGAATCTATTCTTTCAAATCATTGATAATGAGCAATTTCAAAGACTGTTACAAATGCTTCATTCAGATCTGCAAATTATGCATTGTACAAAGATGATAACTATGATTCTCTTTCACTATAAGAAAATTTGTAATTAAATCAGAATGAATCTTAAAGAGTTACAACGTGTCTTTATTACTTTGAATGCGTGATCTAGTTCTCAAAGAGTAGCGTACTTGAAAGTGTTGATATACTGAGTCAATGTTAAATTTCAGTTTCGTGAACATTTTATTAAATTTACATCTTTTGATATTGAGCATATTGATCGTCAATTGATGATAAAGCTAATAATAATTCTGAAGAACTACATTATTAAGAACAAGCTTTTCAAGATTATTATTAATAATGCAAGCAATAATAGTATCTTGAAAGAGAAACTTGAAAAGATCATGAGTCATTGCAAGTTTCAATGAAACAGAAGATAAAATTTCATTAATTACTTGACTTACATCATCAATCTTATGACTCAAGATTTTATTCAAGCTCTTGAATCAAAGACAATAGTTGATAATATTATTGTTCAATTAAAGAATGATCAAATGCAAGATATTGAAACAAGCAGAGAATTATCTGTTGTGATCAAAAAGATATTGCTTCGAATGATAATACAAAAAAGTAATGCATTTATTAATCATGAAATTAGATTTGTGCTCTGATGATAGCTGTCAACGACTCTTCTCAGCGATTAATTCGCTTCAGAGCTTTTCAAGAGCAGAATAACAAAAGATTTAGAAAACTGATACAAGATATTTGCATTCATTGAAACTCTACATACTTGATGCTTCATTAAGCATATCAATTATGTGAATTTGTTAATCTTTGAACAGAGAAATACTGCAAAGATTTCAAGATCACAAAGATCAAACTTGATGAAAGTGAGTGATTCATGATTTTGCTTATTGACAATCTATTAAATTTCTTCTATAAATGCACTTTAATAATGTCATAAACAATTAATGCAGATATTCACTTGAAATTTCGAATATTTAATACACTTTTCAATCATCTTGAGCAGATTGAAAAGAATATAAGAAGAAGTACTTGCTCATTGAGTGCTGTTATAATAAAGACTTGCAAAGTATTATGTCAAGATCAAAGACAGCGATGAAACAATATATAATCTTGCAAATATTCTGAATTCTACAATGAAGCTAAATTTTTACAAGACTTGAAATGACAAAGACAATGAAGATACAGATCATGATGAAAAGTCTGTTCACTATAAAATCAAGTACAAGACAGAGTTCAAAGAGTATTTTCATCATTACTATGAAGATTCAGCTGTTGATTTGAGAGCAGAAGCATAAAGAGTAAGAAGTGATGCTGATGAAATAATGCATTATGATAATGCATTTGATCATTTACTAATGATCTTGTAGTTTGTTGCAACTGTTAGAAGATCATTGCTTCAACAATTTCAGCATGTTCATTCTTTTCAAAATGAAAATAATTGATATTTTTGCACTGATATTATAAATGAGAAATGTTTGACATGACAATTTTGAAAAAACAATGCTTTGAATTTTTCTAGATTGATACAAATGACTAAAAATGTTCTTTCAGACTCAATATTTTTAATAAATATTGAGCGAACTTTCAGTCTTGCTAAAAGAGTATGTTGATGAAATTGATCACAAATGAGTTTAAAAACGATGAAACAAATAATGCTGATGAAGTATTACAATCAAACTATAAATTTGAATTCAGATGAAATTATTATTAAGTTTTAAGATATTTATTGCTGAGAGAAGAATGATGATCAAGAGATCAATAAATTTGCTAATTTATTTCAAGTATCTTTGAAGATTGTTTTGATGCAAATGTATTCATAAATCTGCAATATCATTTCATTTATTAAAAGTCTTGCATTTACAACTACTTATTAGAAGTATAATCAAGTTAATGCATAAAAGTAATGCACAAGAATAATGTGAATGTAATTTCAAGAATTACATTGTTTATTTAACTGATGAAGACAAACATTTTCTAATCTGTCTTGAAAAACATGACATCAAGATTCATCATAAGATTCTTCATAAATCTTATATTTTTATCTTAAATGATGACGTGTTTGACATGAATTGTCATCAAGTTGATGTCTGCATAAAGAAAAATATCAATGAAAATTCTACAACAAGAGTGATAATGCAAAAGAGTAATGCACTTACTTTTCATAAAGAAGCACATAAAGTTTTCAATGACTTCTTGAAGAGCATTCAAGACAGAGCGTTAAATGTAATAATTGTATGATAGCATATTTATGCAAGCACAGTCGTGCACAATCTTTCTCACAAGTCGTTTGAAAATCATTTTGAAAATAAGATTTTTGACTGACTTTTGATATTTTCAAATCTTGCGCAATGCAATCATTTCTGATTTGTAGCGTCTTTTAGTTTTCTGTTGCAAAGCATTAGCATGTCAGTCAATAATGCATTACTCATGTGTATTATCTTTTCAGTAAATTCAAAGACTGAAATAGTTTCTTTGATAGCATAACTGTCAGTTCATCGACAAATTCTCAAGTGCTAATTAGTCAATCACATACAGCTAATCATCACGTTAACATTATTGACATCATTAACAGATAATCAAATCAAAGATTCAATCAAACATCATAAAATTACGTTCTTAATCTTGTACTTAAATCTAATAACTGATAAATTGAATCATTTATCTTTGCACATAGATAATTAAATGATTAACAGCATCATTAAACAGTTTAACAACATCTTTATTCTTCGCATTTTACATGCTCATTATTCTACTCATTATTCTACATACTCATCATTCTACTCATCATTCTACATACTCATCATTCTACTCGTCATTCTACATGCTCATCATTCTACTCATCATTCTACATGCTTATCATTCTACTCACTCATTTACTTGCTCATTTACTCACTTCATTTACTCGCTTTATCAATCTTTCTATCAAACGCTTTATCAAACGCGTTGATTGAACGTATAAAACACGTTAAACAGTGCTTCAAAGAATGCTTTCTACATGACTTGAAAACAGTACTGTTACCTCTGTGATTAGTAATCTTCGCTCTCAGTTGAAGATTGACGCTAGAAAATTCAGAAGATTCAGAGTATTTACTTCTTTTCACTTCTTTCTTTCTTCATAGAACAGTTTCTACTTTCTATTTCATACGAAATAATGCTAACTGACTCAATAGAACGCACTCTTCATGACTCAATATCAAACTTTCTACTGATCTTTCTGCTGAGCTTTCTACTGATCTTTCTATTGATCTTTCTACTGATCTTTCAATCGAGCTTTCTACTGATCTTTCTACTACTGAGCTTTCTAATAAGCTTTCTACTGAGCTTTTAATTGAGCTTTCTACTACTGATCTTTCTAGTGAGCTTTCTAGTGAGCTTTCAATCGAGCTTTCAATTGAGCTTTCTATCAAATGCTTTATCAAACTTTCTACATGCTTCAAATTACTCATCGATCGAGCGTATAACATGAGTTGAATAGTGCTTTCTACATGACTTCTTTCATGTTTTTCTATCAAGCATTCTTCATGTTTTTCTATTGAGCATTCTTCATGTTTTTCTATCAAGCACTCTTAATGTTTTTCTATCAAGCACTCTTCATGTTTTTCTATCAAGCATTCTTCATGACTTTCTTTATGATTCTCTATTGAATATTCTACATAGTCAACAATTCATTCAAATAAATGATTAAATAACTAGTTAAATAATAAATTCATTGATTTAATATCTTGCTTTTGCATGCGCTTGAACATATAAAATTGAGCATATAAATAGATTGATTGTCAAGTCAAATTTTAATATCAATCTTCTGACTTAACTTGAGTACTTGATATCAATCTTCTGACTCAACTTGAATACTCGATTTCAACATTCTGACTCAATCTGATATCAATCTTGAGTCAATACTCAATTTGAGTTCTCGACTTGACTCATCAAGAAATTGAAAATGATATTAAATGTTAAGATTTACTATTTTTGAATCTATTACATCATTATATTTGAAAGACTTACATGAAACAAATGAATTTATTTCTTTTCTCGTTGTTTGCATTATCTTGTTGCATTATCAATAAAATATATTGTAATATGTCTGATTCTGATAAGACATATGAATTATCAAGATCTTCAATCGAGAAAGAATTTAATTTCTCAATCATTCATTCATTTACTTTCAGTAATCTTCATTCTAATGAATTTGCAAGTCAAGATTCACGAAACATCAATCAAAATTTCATCGAAAAGAAATTAACTCTTCAAGAAGTGATGAATAAAATTCATCGCGATACTTCTCTTTTAATATTAAGAGAGAATAATCAGTATGTTGAGTGAAGTACTGATATCAATGCTCAATTTCAACAATGATGATTACAGATATCTGTTGACGAAAGTGTCATCAACAAGACTCAAAGAAAGATAGATAATTCACTTTAAACTAAGAAGATCGAAGTAAATAAACAATTCAATATCTGAAACAAGTTTATTCAAATGATTTCAACGTTGAAAGAATATTCTAAGATTTCATGCAGGAATTGTCTTAAAATTCTAGATCACTCTACGACTATTGATGAATCTAGTACGATCAATATGATCAAGCATCTCAAGTCAAATGCTTGTCAGAAACGAAAATAACTTAACTCTCTTTCACAGCTCAAGATATCTTTCGATCATGTAAGTTCAATATGATAATGCAAATAGATAATGCAAAGTTGATGTATTTATAGAAGAAAAGTCATATCAACTTATCATCTCAATTCAATCAACAGAATTGAGAAAAGATATTGTATCAAATCTTCGTTGCACTGAATTTATCTTTTCAAATCATTGAAAACAAGCATTTTCAACAGTTACTACAAATGCTTCATTCAGAGATTACTTTTGTGCATTGCATTCAATTATTAAACATGATTTTCTCGAAATATGATGAGATTCAAGTAAAGATAAAGCAAGATTTAAAAGAGTCACGACAGATTTCTATTGCATTGAATGCATAATCTAGTTCTCAAAAAGTTACTTATCTGAGAGTTTTAATATATTGAATGAATGCTACATTTCAATATCATGAAGATTTTATTAAATTTACATCTTTTCAAGTTGAGCATATTGATCGTCATTTAATGCAAAAGCTGTTCAAGATTTTGAATATATACAACATCAAGAACAAGCTTTTCAACGTTGTTATCAATAATGCAAGCAATAATGACACTCTGAAGAAGAAGCTTGAAAGAGCACTTAATCAACGTGACATTTCATGAGATAAAGCACAAAACTCGATATCTTGTATGACTTATATCATTAATCTAATGATTCAAGAGTTTATCAGAGCTATTGAATCAAAGACTTTGAATGACAATCTCGTTGTGTCATTGAATGATGATCAAGTCGAGAATGTAATCACAAGTAATGATTTTTGCATTGTTGTCAAGAAGATATTTATCAAGATGATAATGCAAAAAGATAATGCATTTACTAATCAATGAAACAGATTCGCGCTATTACTATTGCTATCAACAGTTCTTCTCAACGAAAGCTTTGCTTTTTAAAGCTGCAAGCAACAAGATCTTGAAAATTAATACAAGATATTTACATTCGCTGAAACTTTATTTATTTGATGCTTTGATGTGCATATCAACTGCATGACATAATTGATACATGAATTGAGAAATTCTTGACAGATGCAAAGATTCAAGCTATTCAATTAAAGAAAAATGAATGATTACTAGTATTGCTTATTGACAACATGTTAAATTCTTTCTACAAGCTAACTCTGATCATATTTAGAATCATCAATGTTAACATACATTTAAAATTTCAAATCTTTGATGCTTTTTTCAATCATCTCAATACTATTAAAATGATAGTACGTGATAATGCATGTACTTCACAAGCACTTGTTCTTCAAGCTTGCGAATTAACTTTTAACAAGCTTGCAAAGTATTATTTCAAAATGAAGAGCAAAGATGAATTGATATACAATCTTACTATGATTTTAAATTCTACTTAAAAGCTGAATTTGTATCAAGATTGAAACACAAATGAGAACAATTCTCATTTTTATTACGACAAGTACAGAAAAGAGTTCAAGAACTATTTTCTTTATTATTATGAAGAAAGAACTACAACTGCAGAAATCAGAGCGTAAGTGACTAGTGATGTTCATCAAATAATGTAATATGATAATGTAATTGATCATTTGTTAACAATGCTATAGTCTGTTGTAATAATTACATGAACTTTTCTTTAAAGAACTCAACGTCGCTCTGTATTTATTAGTGAAGATGATCAATATCTTTGCATTGATGCTATTGTTAAAAAGTTTTCAACATGTGAGTATTGAAGAAACAACATCTTGAACTATTCAAGATTGACTCAAATGACTAAGAATATTCTTTCATGTTCAATATTTTTTGTAAATATTGAATGAACATTCAGTTTTACAAGAAGAGTTTGTTGATGAAATTGATCATAAACAACTTCAGAATCAGTTGAATAAATAATGTTTCTTAAGTATTATAATCATATCATGAACTTAAATTCTGAGAAGACTATCATTGAAGCATGAAATATTTATTGTAGAGAAGAAGATGAAGATAACATGATTGATGAATCTGATGATTCTTTCAAAACAGATTTGCAGAATGTTTTATGTTTTATTAATGTTTAAATGTTCAATATCATTTTATTCAAAGTTGTTTTTGCATTGTCAATGTATGTAGTATGATAACACACTCATAAAATAATGCAAAAAGATAATGCAGTTCATAAAGTGTATTGCTATGCTAAATAGCTTGATTTGATCAAGTTATCACGAATGCTATTTCTATTCATGACTCAACTGAATTTCAAGATTGCGCATTAAAGTTTTCATGAATATCAAATTTCTCTGCTGAATAATTACTCACTTGACATGAATAGCAAGAAGATTACTATCTGCATATGTAAAGCATGATATTAGTAAGTGTTGTAAAACATCAAGAGTAATGCAAATGAGTAATGCACTTACTGACAAGAAATTTACATAGAAACGCTTCTGTGATCTTCTGAAAAGCAAGCAGAGTTGAAGCTTGAATTCTGTAGTTCTCATCGCTTATTTTTGAACTAAGTTGATTTGTATCAGTCTCATTCTGAAGAATTTTTTGTACTAGTCTTTCGAATAAGATCTTAAATATTAACAAATTCACAGCTTTCTGATAATGATGAATTTCTCGAAGAGCAATGATTTCTGACTTTTATTTTCTCTTTGTCTGTCGCAATAAATTAGCTGTTGATTGCTTGATGCATTATTTGTTTGCATTATTTTCTCAATTCTATTTATCTTACTTTCAAGCAAGATCTTACTTTCAGACATGATCTTATGACCTTGTCTTGATTCTTTCTCAATTCGATTTAATGAATATTTATCATAATGAGTTGACTTTCTCAAATCATCACATGATGCATCTTCGCTCAACTTTCGTTTTAAATCAAGTCTGTCAGCAATGTGTAACAAGAGATGCATTATCTAAATGCATTATCTATCTGCTTGCATCACGTTATGAATATGATGTAGATTATTCGATCACAATTTGAAAAGTTGCAATAATTGAGTAGAAAATAGTGATAATTAAGTAGAGTGAAAGCAAAGTGAAGTACAATGTCAACAAGAGATGATGATTGAACAAACTGTGTTAATAGTATCAATTTTATGATAAATGTGTTGATTGTATCACTATTATGATGAATGTGTTGATTGCATCACTGAGATGATGATGATGATGATCGCAGCTCTAAAATAATGAATGAATTTTAAAATTCAGCTTTAACTTTAATTTATCTACATCTCACATCTATTGAACACTAACTTTATTTACGCTTCATGTTTATTCTAACTTTAACTTTATTTATGTTTTACATCTATTCTAACTTTAACGTTGTTTACATCTTACGTCTTTTCATTAAATTCATCTATTGTGACTAGAAAAGAGCACTTCAACATCATTATCAGATAAGAAGATTGTTATGCATTATTTATATGCATTATTATTGAAACTAATCAAGATCGCAGAATGTTCAATCTATTTATCAAGTCACAATTTATTACAAGTAGAAATCAAGTCGTTGAATGAGATGAAGATCAAAAAATTCTTTATATCAAGCAGAATGTTGATCAAATTACTTTTCACAAGCAATTGACAAAGCTGAAAGTTATCAGTGTATATCAGAAAGTCTTGAAAGAGAAGCAGATGAACATGAAGAGTAATATGCAAGATATGATTACAGATGATTGAGTGAGAAAGAGACTACATGATAATGCATTTAAGTAATGCATATGTGTTTCAAAAGCTGATGATATAATAGCTCAATGCTTTGAGATGAATTTGATAAAGAAGATGAGAAAGAAGAAGACTGCAAAGTGAGCGAATCTTGAAGCGATAGTCATGAAGACGACGTTCAATACTACTTCTACTGTCAATGTATGTATTGTGTTTGATGTGAAAGACAAGACTAATGTATGAATTAAACTATTGCATCACAAGATGAACTTGAGATGAATATTTCGAAATACATGATATCTATCATCAAACTAATTCAGCAACAAATTTTACATCATGAAGAATTGAATGACTTGAAGATGATGAATGATTCAGATGTCATACAAGAATTTGACAAATTCATGAGCGCATTCTTGAGTGAAAAAAATGCGATTGATAAAAAGATAGTTAAGTCACTAGATTCAACAGATGATCAGTCTGATGATATCATTGAGATTGATGATGATGACAAGAAGATGAAATTTAGCAAGAGAAATGATGATGCAGATATGATTGAGAACGAGAATGAGTACGATGAGAAGAAGAAGAATGAGAAGAAGAAGAAGAAGAAGAAGAAGAATTCTGAGATAATAGTTATTTTAGATTAGCAGTAGTAAATAAACAAGCATGAATTTTCTTTTATCAATTGCATTATTCTGTTGCATTATCAGACATTCAAATAAATATTAGTAGTACTTTGCTTCATGTCTTGACGTGTCGAGTTGAAAAGTTTGAATCAATACTTGATCTCAATCTTCTGACTTGACTTGAATACTTAAGTTGAATCTTCTGACTCAATTTGAATACTCAAGTCAAGAATTCTGACTTGAATCAAGTCTTGATGAGCTGAGAACTCGACTCGATCTCGATGACTTGACTCAACGTGATTAATCTACATATAGAATCAGAATAATCAGTGTCAACAGTGTTATTTTGATGATTCATATCATTTTAATGATTCATGTTATTTTAATAATTCATGTCAATGTGATAAATAATGTCATTTAAGCTATTAAACATGCGCTCGCAGCTAATCACGTCAAAGTGATCTTATAAAAAGAAAGATTGATTCAAATGATAAATCATTTAATTTATTAACTAATTACGTAATTAAACACTCGATGAAATTTCTTAATGTTGAATTCATTGATTTCTTACGTGCTGATAAGTGATAAACGTGCTAAAAATCAACTTGTCAGCAATAAACAAGTCATATTGCATTATCAGTATGCATTATCTTTAATACGCTTAATGCATGTTGTTATGAATGTGTCAGAATTGAATAAGATCAAAGATTTAACTCTAATTATTATACAATCAACGTTAGTGAGTTGATTGCATATTGATTAGAACTAGCTGAAAGCTGATTTAAATCTGACTCAGGTTTGATTCAGAAATGACTTAACATTTTTTTCATTTTCTAGCATCTTCTAATCAGCTTCTATTGTCTTTTAGACAAACACACTTCTTTGTGTTATAAGTAGTTAACAGATGTCTATGACAAACACATTTCTTTGTGTCATAAACATCTTTTGAATCAACATTTTTCTTATGTTTCAACACGTTCTCTTTGAGACTAGCGTCAAATCTGAATAACTACTATAGAAAGCGTGTTCTTCTTTCTTTTGTATCTTCTTTCTTCTGTATTTTTAAAGTCTTAGTTATAACTATCTCTATAGATCAAACATTCTAGTCACGCACGCACTCTGATTAGTTTCTAGACATGATCTCAACATTACTTTAAGAATTCGTTAATCACATGATACTGATCTCATTATTTTTTCAAATTCACTCAACTGATAATGAGATGAGTATAAAGAAATTTATGTATCTGATGATCAATGACATCAAAAGACAGAACAACATCAAGAAATTAATAGAATCAAGAAATTAAGATCTTGCATTGCTAGAAAATCTACAGCTCATTCAGTACACGCTCGTTCAAATCGATTAATAGAATCAAGAAATTAAGGTCTTGATTGCTTGAGAATTATCAAAAAACTCTCTCAAATCAGCAACACTCTTCTTTGAAGACTAAACAACTTGAACTATGATCTCACTACATATTGTCAGAATCATGTCTAAATGAGTCAATCAGTAAAAGTCAGGGTTGATAGTGCTTAATCTTTAAAGATATATATAACTCCTTATTAAGAATACAGAAGAAGATGAGTACAAAAGCTTTTATATAAGTAATATTTAAAGACTGCGCTAGTTTCAAAGAGAACGTGTTGTGACGCAGTAAAGATGTGACGTAGAAAGAAAGATGATGTTGATAAACAAAAAAAAGTGTTGAGAAAACAAAGAGACTTGAATAAAGACTTGACTAGAGACGTTGACTAGTTCTAATCAATATGCAATCAACTTACTAGCGTTGATTGTATAATGATTAAAGCTTCAGTCTTGTCAGTCTTGATACGCTCGTAACATTATCTCTCTCTTTGAAAATTCATGTTCGCATGAATGTAGCTCGTTCGCTCGTCTTTTTGTTGATAATTATTTCGATACTAGCGCGACTTGTTTGAATATAGCTTATGAAATTCGTTCAAAACTTTCTCTGAGTCATCGAATTTCTCTTTATTGACATAGTATCATTCGTCGTTTCTATTTAGATCTGTTCATTTGACTTTGTACTGTATTTGATCTCGATAGCGTCTGAAGTTCAATATATCACTTATCTCTCAATGTTCATCATCTTCAATAGTGATTGATCTGAGTGATTCTGAATGCTGTTCTGATAGAGAGTTTCTTAAATATGATCGCAGTAACTTTGAGCTGAACATCGAATGCAGATGCTTCATGCTGACTGATAAATGAAGACAATAGAAGATTTCAACTTTGACAGTGATTTGATAGAGATTTAGCTGTTTGTCTTTCAAATCTTTGCAGAATCTCGTTGTCTTGAGATTTCTGAAAGATAATCAAATTCAGTCATCTACTTCATAGATGATGTCTCGTTTATGTTTATTGATCTGAACTTCGATAATCAGCTTCGTCTTTTTCAATTGTTGATAATTGAAGCTCAGTAACTCTTTTATTTGAATGACAATATCATTTGCTTTTCTAGCTTCAAGTCATTCACAAGTTGTTTCATAATTAGTCGTATCTGAATCAAAACTTATTCAAGAGTGAAATTCTTTATTAAAGTAGAAAGAAATCATTGAAGTGATTGAGAAGATATTGAAATTGTCGCTGAATTTTATCATGAGTATTTATTTAGCTCAGTCGTTCTGCATGTAATTACAGTAGATTCTAAGTTCGCGTTCAACGTCTTGATTGACTCATTCTGATTGATCATCAGTCTTAGAATGATCAGCTGTGAATAAACTAGCTGTGATTCTTAGTCGTTTGCAGAGACTCTTTCACATGATGAATATGAATTGAAAGTCTCGATCTGAAACGATAGAACTGAATATATCATGCAGTCAATAGACGTTTCATAGCATGATTTAAACCGTTTCTTCGACTGAGATTTCATCATCTTCTCAATGACAGAGAACATAGTGATGTTCTTTGATGAGATAACATATTATCATGCAAATGACGTTATAGCCTTTCGACAGAAATAGCTCAGTAATAAAGTTCATAGTTATATTCTTTCAACGTTTCTGTGAAATCAAACGAGAATGATGAAGTTCATTAATGCTGTCTCTAGATGTCTTACTTCACTGATAAGCATGACAGTTTCAAATGTACTGTCAAATAATAGCTCAATGATCTGATCAATAGTAGAAACGCTGAACTAGATCAATAGTTCTTTTATTGTCTGAGTGAAAGATTGATGACTGATTATGCACTTCTTGTAGTAATTTCATGTACATGTTCTCAGAGACTCATAGTAGATCTTTTTTAAAAAGAACGTCGTCAATAATTTTGCAGTTCTTCAATTTAATGACATGAAATTTGAGCTTGTTTTCGTTCATAGCTTGTCTATATTCACTGCAGAACTCATTCATTTGATTGATTATACATACTTGCTGATAGAGATTTGCTTTCGATTCAATAGATAGAACATCAACTCTATCTGAGATAAGAATAGTCTGAAAACAATCTTCAAGATGCTGAGTTGATTCAGAGATGTTCATTAAAGACATTCTGATTAAAGCATCGACTTTAATGTTAATTTTGCCTGATTTAAAGATGATCTGAAAGTTGAACTTTGATAGAATGTTTAGATAGTTAACTTGTTATTGACTCAACTGTTTGTTTTTCATAAAGATCTTCAAAGTCTGATGATCAATGAACATCTGAATGAGTAGTTCAATGCATTTCAGCTCGAGTCGTCAGTGTTCAAAACATCGAATAATGACTAGTAATTTCTTGTCATAAATGTGATAATTAATTTCAGCGAGAATTATGCTTTTGCTGTAGAAGATCATTGAATGAAGAACACTCTCATCATCATACTGAGATAGTATTTCACCTTTTACATAGTTTGAAGCATCAATCTTCAGAATAGCTTGTCATTTAAGATTGAAATGACGAAGTATTGAGATCAAGCTGACTTGTTTCTTTAGATTGTCAAAGACTTGAACACAGACTTTGTTTCAAACAAGAGACGTGTCTTTTCTAGTCAGCTGAGTGAATAATTTAACTAGCTTCGAGAAGTTTCTGATGAAACAACGGTAAAAGTTAACAAATTTTACGAATTTCTGAATTTCTTTTAGATTGATTAAAGTAGTTCAGCTGACTATGACTGTCACTTTACTAGAATTCATACGAAGACTCAGTTTTGATACGATGACTTCTAGAAATACAGTCTTTTCTACATTGAATTTGCACTTTCAAATATTCATCTGAAGATCGATCTTTTGTAGTCTTCTCAATACTAGTCTGACGTAATTTTTATGTTTCTTTCTAGTTTTGCTATAAATGAGAATGTCATCTAGATAAACTTGGCAAAAGTCGTTCAGAAAGTCTCATAAAACATCATTCATGTATTGCTGAAAAGAGATCAATTCATTAGTCAGTTCAAATGATAGCATCTTGTATTTATATGCTTCTAAAGCAGTGATAAAAGTGATGTAATCTTCGTTATTAAGATGCATTCAAAGTTTGTTGAATGCTGATATGATGTTCAATCTAGTTAGATGCTTGCAACTCACTATTTTATCAATGATCTCGTCTATCAATGATCTCGTCTATCAATGATCTCGTCTATCAATGATAAAGAATATCTATTTCTTTTGAAAATGACATTTAGCTTTTGATAGTTCACGCAGAATCAAAGATCTTCATTTGCTTTGAGAGCGAATAGAACAAGGGAAGAATAAATAGTCTGACTGAGAGTAATAAATTTCTTTGACAGATTCTCATTCAGATACTTCTTTACTTTCAGAAGTTTGACAAAGAACATTTGATATGCTCAACAGTGAGAAGACGTTGAATCACTAGTGAGCATGATTTTATGATCGTAAAAGCGATGAGAGAGTAGTTTATTTGATTGAGCTCGATCAAAAACATCTAGAAACTCATGATATTTCAAGAGCAGCTTGACTTTAATATCTTTCAAATTCTGAGTCGTTTCATTAATTGAAGAGACGTTTAGAGCGTTCAAATTGCATTGAGTATTGTACATAATTTCTTTATCAATATTGATCATGATTAGAGCAAAGACTTCAGTCTGATTCTTCTTTGAACAATTCAACAGTGTTTTGAACAAAGCTGCGTTTATGTTTCAAATTGAGAATGACTCTTTCTGAGCAGTGATTGAAACGAGTCGTTTGAGCATCATAGAAGTCTTAGTTTGAGTGGTTGAAGAGAATGAAGTTGATCGCGATCAACTTGAGTGCTTTGAATTAAGCAAGATCAAAAAAACCGAAATAAAAGTATTTAATTGATTTGAAAAAACAATGACGTCGTTTTGCATATTTGATAATATTTCATTTTTGTTCATTCAGAGCTTACTCAATATGACTTCATGATGATCAATATCAGTTATCAACATTGATATAGTCAATTTCTTATGACTTTCAATGATGAGATTGAGTAGAATTTTATGAGTGATAATCTTCTTAAATATCTTCTCATTATAATCTCTTATTAGCTTCTCTTTTGTCAGTGATATAGATTGTATTTTCAGTTTCTCGTATACTTTATTGATTAAATTAGCATGTATGATCATGTAGATGATTGAATTACTGTCTATTAAAGAACGAAGACTGAAAGATTAATTCTGAGAAATGAGATGAGCATCAATTAGAAACAACTTTTCAAAGTAATTCTCTTTCGATAGAATTTCGTCTAGTTTGTACAAAGATATAATCTTTATTTCTTTAATAACTTTTGAAGAGATGACTAGTTTTTTGAATCGAAATTCGAATTGAAATCGAAATTGAAATAATCATATTCATTGTTCACTGCATTGATTCTAGTAGATCGATTCTAACATTCTTTAAAGCTATGACCTGATTTATGACATATGAAACAGATTTCGACTAGAAAATTTGTTTCTTTGACGTTAGTTAAAATCGCGTCACACGACTTTAAATGATCAGACTTCAAATGATTAAATGACTGCTAAGTGATAACAGTCACTTTATGAAAGATAGTTTTTGCAACGTCATCAACTTGTTTGATCTTGTTCTTTATCTTTCGAATGACTCGCTAATCATTATTCAAATGAATCAGATAGAAACGAATATTCTTTAGAGAATCATATTGAACTAATTGAACTACTCAAATGAATTGAAGATGAGAATGTATTTTATCTTTCAGATCAATGATCAGTTACTTCTCGTGATAGTCTTAATAGAAAAATAAACGTTGAAACTGAGTATAGAATTCATTGAATTTCTTGAATTCTTGAATCAAGTTGTGATATTTTTTCTACGAAAGTTGACTTTCTTATTTGAGTCATTAAACAACTGAGCTAGTTCTTTCAAAAGATCATCGATGATCTTATAAAGATTGACATAGTCATGTTCACATCTAGCTTGAGTGATCTCAGCTGCGTCATCGAATAATCTAGAATGTATATAGCTCAATTTGACTCGTTCGTTTGAAAACAGATCAACGTTGATTTCTAGTTTATTCTGAATTTTGTCGTATCAGATGTTTCAAGTAGAATTCTTTTCATCAGTAAACAACGAAGAATCAGGTATTTTTTGAGATCTAGAACGCTCAGAGTAGATGAAATCAGAAGAAGTGATTTCTTTAGCTTGAAGTCTAGCTTTCAATTCTTTGATTTCGTTCTCTTGCTGTCTACTCAACTCATAAAGTCGATCTGTTTCTTTGTCAAGAACTTCGCTTCAAGCCTTTCAGATTTCATAGAAAGCGAAAGATATTATTGTTTCAGCGAATAACTCAGCATCTTCAATGATGAATGATGTAGCACTTGATGACTTTGATGAATCAGTCTCAGAGATTTGAGAGAAACGACTTCGAAATTCTTCGAAACGCTCTTCAATAAATGAACGTTTTGACATGATGAGATTTGTTTGAAGAAAGAGGTCAAGCGAATGACGATGCTCGACAATTTTAAGAAGAAAGACGTATGAGATGAGATTCAATCTTCAACAAAGAAGAAGAAGTTTGTTTGTTGATTTAATTGATTCTCTAGCAAACAACGAAGATTCTTTATCATTGAATCTATCAATCGATTTGATTCTTAAGCAATTCACGAAGATTCTTGATCGTGATTCTCGTAATCGAGTGAACTTTGCGTACTTAATGAGTGATAAGTAGTTTAGCAATTCAAATAGTCTCGTCATTGATTCTATTCAACTCTCTAGTGTTGTTCTATCTTTTGATTGTCATTGATCATCAGATAAACAAATTTCTTTAAACTCGTTCTATTTGAACGAGTATGTTGAATGAATAATGAGATCAGTATCATGTGATTAACGAATTCTTAATATAATGTCAGAATCATGTCTAGATGAGTCAATCAGTGAAAGTCAGAATTGATAGTGCTTAATCTTTAGAAATATGTATAACTGAATATTAAGAATACAGAAAAAGATGAGTACAAAAGCTTTTATATAAGTAATATTTAAAGACTGCGTTAGTCTTAAAGAGAACGTGTTGTGACGCAGTAAAGATGTGATGTAGAAAGAAAGATAATGTTGATAAACAAAAGAAGTGTTGAAGAAACAAAGAGACTTGAATAGAGACTCGACTAGAGACTTTGACTAGCTCTAATCAATATGTAATCAACTCGCTAGCGTTGATTGTATAATGATTAAAGCTTCAGTCTTGTCAGTCTTGATACGCTCGTAACACATATTATTGAGCATTATTCTTCGCTCGATCATCAATTCTTCGCTATGACTCAATCATCTGTGAAAAATTTCTCTGAAAGTTATCAAAGTTTCTATTCTTCTGTCACTGCAGATTCAATCATTTATTCTGAGTTATCATCTTGCATATTGAAATATCTTAGAATCGACTTCATATGAAAACATCATCAATCTTTGTCTCACTCTCAGAATCTCAATGAATCTCTGAAAGCTTTTATCTTTTGAGATATAAAAAATGTAAAGCAGTTACAACACTGAGGCTAACAAGACTCAGAAGTGTTTCTAAAAGATTTAAACAGTCTTCAAACTTAATGAGATCTTAATGTGAAAGTTTGTGAGCTATTTGACAAGATATCAAGTAAACAAATATGAAAGACTTATTTTGAGAAAATTGATTAAGCAAAGAAATGATTGAATCAATTGAATCAACCGCTTCAGAACAAATTGACTGAAGCACAACATCAACTGCGAGTGACTAAAGATGTCACTTCATTGACTTCTACTCTTTTCACATTCAGCAAGCGATCTCAGAAGCTTTCGAATTCATCTCTGTTTACTGATGAAAAAGAATCTATCTGAAATAATTGACAGAGAAAGATTCGTGACAAGCTAGAAATCAACGTTGATCATTTCAACAACGACAAAGCTATACTAGTCTACATTCATTCTTGAATCAGCGAAGATGCAGTCAAAATCACTTTAGTCAGACATCAGCAAGATTCATTAAATCTTTATTCAATGATCAATAATCTACTAGATGAACTTGCTCAGCTATATAATGATCTCAACAAAGAGACAAACTTTTGAAGAAAATACGCTAATCTCATTCAAGAAAAGAGTAAATTCAGTAACTTCTATTCAATGTTTCAACATCTGTTCTTTTATCTAGAATATCATGAAAAACAATTAATCATTGATTTACAAGACAAGATAGTTTATTGTCTTTATGCAGCTTGAAGTAGTCAGTTGATTTAGTCAAAATCTTTCAATGAAATTCGTAGTTATCTGATTCATTTGAACAATGAGCATCGAGTCATGAATGACATCAAAGAAAAGAAATTCATGATCAAGATTAGAAAGTAAGTTATCTTTGCTGAGAAATGAGATTCATTGAATCTCTATAGAAAGATCGAAGTTATTGTATCAGTTGACTCGTCAAAACCGCGTGACGTGACTTTAACTAACGTCAAAAAGATAGATATACAAACTGAAAGTTGTTTCATTTATCATAAGTCAGATCATTCTTCTAAAGAGTGCTCTGATTGAACTTTAAGAATCAATGCATTAAAGAATGATGAGTCTGATTGATTTACATCAAACTCTGAGTCAGATTCTGACTCAAAAAACTAGTTATCTCTTTCAGAGTTATTAAAGAAATAGAGATCATATCTTTGTGCAGTCAAATCGAAGTTCTATTGAAAGAAAACTACTTTGAAAAGTCTTTTCTGATCAATGCATTTCTCATCTCTCAGAACGAATCTTTCAGCCTTCAATTCTTGATAGATAGTGATTTTATCATTTACACGCTGATACATATCAGACTAGTTGATAAAGTATGCAAGAAACTTGAAATTCAATCTATATTACTAGTCAAAGAGAAGTTAATATGAGACTATGATGAAACGCTAGCTAGAAAGATTATTACTCATAAGATTCTACTCAATCTTACAATCAAAAGTCATAAGAAATTAACTGTGTCAATGCTGATAGCTGATATCAAGCATCATGAAGCTATATTGAGCAAACTTTGAATGAACAAAAATGAAATATTATTGAACATGAGACATGAGACTATCGTATTTTTCAATCAATTAAATATTTCTATTTCAATTTTTTTGATCTCATTAAATACAAAGCACTCAAGTTAATTGCAGTCAACTTTCATCTCTTTAGCAGCTTATAGCAATGCTTCAAAGATTCTCAAGCACTCAGTTTCAATCATTCGAAAAGAGTCATGCTTGATTCAAAACATAGACAACGCTTCTTTTTAAGCACTAGTAAAACGAAAAAAGAAGAATTAAACAGAGATTTTTACTATGTTTATTGAAGACATCAATAGAGAAATTGTTTACAATACTCAATGCAAACTAGATATCATAAACGTCGTCTCAGTCAATGAAATGACTCAAAATCTGAAAGATATTAAAGTCAAGTTACCATCGAAATATCAGAATTTTCTTGATGTCTTTGATTGAGCTCAAGCAGACAAGCTATCGTCTCATCATTCATATGATCATAAGATAAAGCTTACTAGTGACGCAACGTTATCTCGCTGTCGAGCATATCAAATGTCTCTCTACAAACTTTAGAAAGTAAAGAAATATTTGAATGAGAATCTTTTCAAAGAATTTATAACTTCTAGCAAAGCTTCATATTTCTCTTTCATTCTGTTCATTTTAAAAGCAAATGAAGATCTACGATTTTGCATTGACTATTAAAAGTTCAATGTTATTATCAAAAGAAATCGCTATTCTTTATCTCTGATAAATGAGATGATCAACAAAATAGTTGATTGCAAACATTTAATTCAACTGAATATCATTTCAGCATTTAACAAACTACAAATGCACTCTGATAATGAGAACTACACTACTTTTATTACCGTTTTAGAAGCATACAAATCAAAGATTCTACTCTTTGAACTTATCAATGATTTAATCTCGTTTCAGCAGTATATGAATGATGTTTTAAGAAACTTTCTAAATGACTTTTGTCAAGTCTATTTAGACGACATTCTGATCTACAGCAAAACTCAATGAGAACATAAACAACATGTCAAAATGATATTGAATCGCTTATGAGAAGCTGATCTACAAGTAGATATTCGAAAGTGCAAATTCAACGTAGAAGAAACTGTCTTCTTAGAAGTCATAGTTTCAAAACAAGATCTTTGTATGAATTCTATCAAAGTGAAAGTCATAGTCAACTGAACTACGTCAATCAATCTAAAAGAAGCTCAGAGCTTCATAAGATTTGTTAACTTCTATCGTCGTTTCATTAAGAATTTCTCGAAGCTAGTCAAATCATTCACTCAGCTGACTAGAAAGAACATATTTTTTGTTTAAAATAAAGTCTGTGTTCAAGCTTTTGATAATCTAAAGAAACAGATCAGCTTGAACTCAGTACTACGACATTTTGATTTCAAATGACAGACTATTCTGAAGATCAATGTCTTGAACTATGTCAAAGATGAAATACTATCTCAGTACAATGATGAGAATGATTTTCACTCAATAGTCTTCTACAGCAAGAGCATGATTCTCGCTGAATACAATTATCACATCTATGACAAGAAATTGTTGATCATTATTCAATGTTTTGAACACTGAAGACTTAAGCTTGAATGCATTAAGTTACTCATTCAGATATTCATTGATTATCAAACTTTGAAGATCTTCATGAAAAACAAACAGTTAACTTGACGTTAAGTCAACTATTTAAACATTCTATCAAAGTTCAACTTTCAGATCATATTTTGATCAGGTAAAATGAACACTAAAGTTGATGCTTTAATCAGAATGTCAAATGCAGATATTTCTGAATTAGCTCAACATACTGAAGATTGCTATCAGACTATTCTGATCTCTGATAGAGTAAATGTTCTAGCTATTGAATGAGAAACTAATCTCTATCAATGAATACATGTTGTCAATCAAATGAATGAGTTTTGCAATGAGTATAAACAAGCTATAAGCGAAAACAAGCTCAAACTTCATAGCACTAAACTGAAGAACTGTGAGATCATTGACAACATTCTATTTAAAAAAGACTCACTATGAGTCTTTGAGAATATGCTTACGAAATTGCTGCAGAAAATTTATGATCAATCATTCATCTTTCATTTTGAAAATAAAAGAACTGTTGATTTAGTTCAACGCTTCTACTATTGATCAGATCATCAAGCAACAATTAAACAGTACATTTGAAACTGTCATGTCTGTCAGCGAAGCAAGGCATCTAGAAATAGTATCAATGAACTTCTTCATTCTTTTTTGATTTCACAGAAACGCTGAAAAGATATAGCTATGAACTTCATCACTGAGCTATTTCTATCAGAAGAATACAACGTCATTTGCACAATCATATGTCGTTTTCTCAAGAAACATCACTATGTTCTCTGTCATTGAGAAGATGATGACATCTCAGTCGAAGAAACGATATGAATCATGCTATGAAACGTCTATCAACTTCATGATCTATTCAGTTCTATTGTTTCAAACAGAGACTTTCAATTCATATCAATTATGTGACAAAGTTTTTGTAAGTGATTAAGAATCACAGCTAGTTTATCAACAGTTTATCATTCTGAGATCAATAATCAATCAGAGTGAGTTAATCAAGAGATTGAACGCAAGCTTAGAATTTATTGCAGTTACATGCAGAACAACTGAGCAAAATGACTTTCAATAATTGAATTCAGGAAAAATTCTAATATCTTCTTGATAATCTCAATGACTTCGTTCTACTTCAATAAGAAGTTTCATTCTCGAATGAGTTTCGATTCAGATACGACTGACTACAAAACAACTTGTGAACATCTTAAAGCTAGAAAAATGTTACGAGCGTACCAAGGCTAAACAAGGCTGAAGCCCTAATCAATTCGCAGTGAACGCTAGCGAGTTCCCTGCGTAATGATTAGGGCTAACCAGCGAGCTAGTCAGGTTTGGCCCAGATATGGCCCAGATATGGCCCAACATTCTTTTTCTTCCCCAACACCCTTTTCTTTCACCAACACCTTGTTCATCTACATCACATCCTTTCCGTGTCACAAACACATTCCTTTCGAGCCTAGCGCAGCCTCTGAACATTACATAAATAGAAGCTTTTGTACCAATCTTCTTCTGTATTCTTAATATTCAGTTATAGCTACCTCTAAAGATCAAGCACTATCAATCCTGACCTTCATTGATTGTATCATCTAGGCACGGTCTGGACAAAAAGTCAACGATATTATCATTTGAATGAAAGAACTTCTTATCTTCAATCATCAGCAATTGAAAAAGACAAAGCAGATCATTGAAGCTCAAATCCATAAACATAAATGAGACATCATTTATGAAGTAGATGACTGAATATGATTATTCTTCAAAAACATCAAAACAATAAGATCATGCTAAGATTTGAAAGATAAACATTTAAAATTCTATCAAATCACTGTTAAAGTTGAAATCTTCTATCATCTTCGTTTATTGATAAGCATGAAGCAGCTGCATTTAATGTTCAGTTCAAAGTTATTATGTTCTTATCTCGATGACTTCTTATCAGAACAGCATTAAGAATCTTTAAATCTCTCACTATTGAAGATGATAAGCATTGAGAGATAAATAACATTTTGAACTTTAGATGCTATTCATATCAAATACAATACAAGATCAAATGAACAGAATTAAATCGAAACAACGAATGATACTATGTTGATAAAGGAAAATTCAATAACTTTGAAGATGTTTTGACCGAATTTCATAAGCTTTATTCAAACAAATCACGCTAACGCTAATTTGAATTAATGCTCTATCAATTAGTCAATCAGAATTTCGCAGACTTGAGTCTGCGAAATCATGATTAATCAGACAAGCGAAATGAAACAACATTTATGCGAACATGAATTTTCAAAGAGAAAGATAATGTTAGAAATGCGTCAGAATTGAATAAGACCAAAGATTTAACTCTAATCATTATACAATCAACGTTAGCGAGTTGATTGCATATTGATTAAAGCTAGTCGAAAGCTGATCTAAATCTGACTCAGGTTTGACTTAAATATAATACAGCATCTTTTTCATTTTCTAGCATTTTCTAATCAGCTTTTATTATCTTTTAGACAAACACACTTCTTTGTGTTACGAGTAATTAACAGATGTCTATGATAAATACATTTCTTTGTGTTGCAAACATCTTTTGAATCAACATCTTTCTTGTGTTTCAACATGTTTTTTTGAGACTAGCGTCGAATCTGAATAACTACTATATAGAGCATATTCTTCTTTCTTTTGTATCTTCTTTCTTCTGTATTCTTAAAGTCTTAGTTATAATTATCTTTATAGATCAAACATTCTAGTCACGCATGCACTCTAATTAGTTTCTAGACATGATCTCAACACATGTCATAGTTTATGATGTCTATCAAGAATTCAAGAGTCAAGAATAATTATTTTGATTTTAATGTTTAAATGTATTATTTCTTGAAGCATTGATTACTAAATTCTAAAATTCTAAAATAATTTAAGAAATAGTATGAAAAATGAAAATGAAAAAGTTAAAAAGGAATTGCAAGAAATATTGAATATGTATTAAGAATAATATTTTTTTTTTCTGTTACAGTCAAATTCATCTCACTCGATGAGTTTTTCTCTTACTTTACAAAATTCTCTACAAGTTCATATTCTGTCAAACTACTTAAATTTCATTTATACTATGACATTACTCAAATGCATTATCAAGAGAACAATGCTGACTTCAACAGATAATTTTCACTCTGTTCAATGATTTAAAAATAATTCTTCATCAAAATCAATTTATCTTACTTTGTGAATTTTTCATTACTTTACAATATTCTTTACAAGTTCATATTCTATCAAATAATTCAAATTTCAACAATACTATTGCATTATTTAAATGCATCATCAAGAAAACAATGCTGACTTCAACAGATAATTTTCACTCTGTTCAATGATTCAGAAATAATTCTTCGTCAAAATCAAGTCATTTCACTTGATGAATTACTTTCTACTTTACAAAATTCTCTACAAGTTCATATTTTATCAAACTATTTAAATTTCAATAATACTATTGCATTACTCAAATGCATAATCAAGAGAACAATGTTAATTCTAATAGATAATGTTCATTTTATTCGTAAATTCAAAGTTTATTGTAAGTTGAAATCATGATGAAAATTGGTTCAATGAGATCAAAGAATACTACAAGTGACAGAACAATAATCATGTAACTTTGTTTAAATGACTATACAAACTTAAACTCATCAACATTTGAAAAGAAGTGAATGAGATTGACAAAGCAGCAATGAAAGACAATGTAAGAGATGAGATAGAACAAGAGCGTAAGAACAAAGATATTCATGATAATGCATCTCAGTAATGCAATACTAAATAAAGTATTGATCTGTTTATAGTTGAATGCTTTGAGTTGAAAATCAGATGCAAAGTGAATGCTGAGATTGTTGCTGAAATGATAAAACTTTTCAATATAACTGCTGTGACACAAGATGCAAATACTACTGCAGAGAAAGTTACTTTGAAAGTAATAAAAATATTAAACTGATCACGTTGAGTTGAATTATTGAGATTGAGTTGAGTTCTTGACTCATCAAGACTCAATTTAAGTCAGAATTCTTGACTTAAGTATTTGAATTAAGTCAGAAGATTCAACTCAAGTATTTAAGTTGAGTCAGAAGATTGAGATTGAGTATCAACTTGAAATTCTCGATTCGACTTATTAAGACATGAAGATAAATAGATAAATATTCTATCATGATTCTCTATCATGTTTTTCTATCATGTTTTTCTATCATGACTTTCTATCATGACTTTCTATCATGACTTTCTATCATGACTTTCTATCATGACTCTCTATTATTGTTAGAAACCAGCATAAAGCGAGTCATATGAGTGTCATTTAACTAGTAAATAAATGCTAAGAAAGAAAAGTATTTACAGAAAAGAACTTGCAGCTTATATGTGTATTTCTGATCTCTGCACTAAACTTGAAAGAATTGACATCATATACAAATGATGCAGAAACTCGATGACATCATCTTTAACTCAGATATTCACTAAACTCAATTGAATTAATCGAGACTGAGACTGAGACTGAGCAAGCTTTAATTAATATGCAATCAACACGCTAAAGTTGATTGTGTATTGATTAAAGTTAGACTAGATCAGAATTGTAACAATCATGACTTTTCTTCATGACTTCTTTTCATGATTTTTCTTCATGACTTTCTATCAAATGATCTTCATGTTTCTCGTCATGACTCTCTATCAGAAAGATAATGCAAAAAGATAATGCTAAAGCAAAAAACCGGAAAAATTTCTATATTTAATTCTCTTGACGTCATATTCAATTGCTTAATGAGTCGAGTTGAAAACTTGAAGTGAACTCTGATTTGAAGTTAATATCAAGTTGAATCACGATGTTGAGATCAAGTATTTGAGTCGAGTCAGAAGATTGATATTGAGTACTCAAGTCAAGTCAGAATGTAGATATGAAAACTCAGTTTAACGATCAGTCTAAAAGATATGCATTATTTGTATGCATTATCTTTCAATTGTAGAAACTGATATCAATTTTAAAAGACAACAACAGATGAGCTGAATGTGAGCGAAGAAATATTAAAATTTATGATTTTTATAGTTCACTTAATTCAACAAAGAATTTTTCATCATGATGATCTGAAGAAGTTAAAGCAGACTGATGATACTAATTTTATGACAGCTTTTCAGAATTTTGCAACAGAATTCGTCACTTTCTCAACTGTCAAAGAACAAGAAATTCAGAATTCAATACATGCAATAAATTTTAATTCAAATGATCTCATTATAGTAGAAAATGATGATGCAAAGATGTGTTATGAAGCAAAGAAGAATGAGAAAAAACTACAACATGATGAATATGAGATTATCAGTAGTAAGAAGAAAAAGAATAATAAAAGTGAAAAGAAAATAATAAAGCTGTTCAACTAGCGAACAGCGTTTATCTTACTTTCTAAGTTCTAATCATAATTCATAATCTTATAAATTTATAGTGCATTATCTTTTTGCATTATCTTGAAGAGTGTTCAATAGAAGGTCATGATAAAAATTATGAAGTCTTCATGATGAAGACTGTTTGATCAAGCTATTTACATTTATCTAATATCTTGTTGAATCAAGTTGAATTATTGAGTTGAATTGTTAAGTTATGCTTTTCAATTCAATTTAAGTTCTTGAGTTCAACTTCTTAATTCAACTTGATACTTTTTCAAAAAAATTTCAACTTAACTTGATACTTTTCAAGTCGAGTACTTGACTCAAACTTAAGTACTCAACTCAACGTAATCAGTTTAATCATAACAAAGTTATTTTTCTGAAATTTGTAATATGATGAAGAAATATTCAGATGAAGTAATCTTGTATTGACATAATCACTAACTGATCTGAGCTTGAGTCTGTGAAGAATATTCTCATATTCTTGAGATTTGCAAGATTTTATCGACAATTTAATAAGAAAGTTCTTTCAAATCATCATGCTCTTAACAGATTTAATTAAGAGTGCGAAGAAAGAAATGATGTATTCATTCTTTGCAATAACAGTGAAAGCAATAAAGACTTTTGAAAAGTTGAAAGCAGTCTTTATCAGTGCTTTCATTTTGAAACATTATGATTGAGATACAGATCTTTGCATGAAGATCAATGCATTTAATCGCGAAGTCAAAGATGTGCTTAGTCAAAAGAACATGATCAATCAATGATATTTCATTGCATACTATAGTTACAAGTTCAAAGAAGCTGAAGTATGATGAATAATGTACAATAAGAAGCTGTATACTATAGTTCTTGATTTTAAGAACTAACAACACTATCTTCAAAGTAGCAAGTGATTCATATATGTGATAACAGATCACAATAATCTTCATTACTTTATGATGATGAAGAAGCTCAATGCATGACAAATGCATTAAGCTGAGAAATTAACTGCGTTTGACTTTAATATAAAATATCACAAAGATAAATTAAACTTTGCAAATGCATCATTAAGAAGATCTAACATCATGAAATTAAATGATAATAAGAAGAAGAATGATTATTTTTTATTTACTCTGTGAAATAAACTTTGCAATCAAAAATGTCAATCTGAACTGTTAAAGAATGAAGAAGTTTCAACAGCAGTTAAACTTGCAGCGTTGATGATGCAACTGAATGACATAGTCATTGCAGATACTCAAATTATATGTTTAAATGAGAAAGTACTTGTTAAATCTTGCAGAATTCTAAATACTGCATCATTTCAACTTTTAATTCATCAATTTATGAAGTCAAAGAAATTCTATTTGAAGATGAGTGAATTAATGACTGCATGATTGCTGAAGTTACAGCAAAGAAATATCTTTGTTGCAAATGAAAAGTGATGTCAATGATTTACATTTAAAAAGAATGAACTTTTAAAATAAAGTACAAGAAATGATGAACTGCTATATCATGATCTTGTAGTCTATGTATTCAATGACTCTGCTACAAGAGATAAAATTCTGTGTATGAATCATGATGATCTTGAAGTAGATTATTTTGCATATGCTCATATTAAGACTGCAATAAGAAGAAAATATTATTGATTGAAAATGCTCAAAGAGATGATGAAATATGTTTGCATTTGTTTAAACTGTCAGCGAGTGCAAGTGCATCATCATAAGTTCTATGAAAAGCTAACATCTATACTTTCAGAAAGTGTGAATTCATTTCACATGATGATCATGAATTTCATAATAAACATGTCATCTGCGAAGAATTCATACATCAAAAAAACAAGCGATGCTATATTGATAATAATAAATAAGTTGATCAAACATGCAATTTATATTTTGATGATCAAAGATTTAAACATCAAAGAGCTTGCAGATTTGCTATGATGAGAATTTGTATTTCAGCATGAAATGATGCAAAGCATTATATTGAATCAAGACTCACTGTTTATCAATCATTTTTAAATCACTCTTTGCTGACATTTAGAAATAAAGTAAAAGTTAAGCATTGCATTTCATTTGTAAATCAATGATCAAACAGAAAGACAGAATCAGATGCTTAAGCATTATCTGTGAATGTATTTTAATTATAAGATGAATAACTGATCAGAGTTTTTGTCAATGACAGCGTTTGCATATAATAATAACATACACGCTAGTATTAAAAAAACTTCACATGAACTTTTAAAGAAATACACTGCGAGTTTTGCAAAGACATCTGAGAACAAAGCTTTAAAGAGAAAGACATTCATGATTACAAAGTGAGCAGAATGATTATGAAGTATCAGAAAACATTTAATAAAACTATGAAAGTAAGTATTCAAGCAGCAAGCAAAGCATTATAATGCTCATCATAAGATTGCAAGTTTTCAGATAAAAGACAAAGTGCTTCTGCAAAGTATAAACATTTATATGCTTTGTTTAAAGAAGAAGATTAATCACAGATAACTTGAATTATTCAGAATATTGAAAAAGATCAACATGCAAGCGTATAAGCTTAAACTATCTGAAAGATATTATATGATTCACTCAATCTTTCATGTCTTTCTATTGAAATTCTGACACTCACATGATGAGAATTCGAAGTTGCAGATCATTCTTGTAGAAGAAAAAGAGAAATAAAAGATAGAAAAGATAATCAATCAGTGAATCAAGAAAGCAAAGATTGAGTATTTAGTTTAATGAGCTGATTCTGTTAAAATCATGCTTAGAGCAAGTCATAGAAATACAAGTAAACGAAGAAGTAAATGAGTAAATGAGAATTCAAAGCTAAAGAGTGAGGTTTACAAGATGCAAAAACTATATGTACAGAAGAAAGAAAAGTGCTAAGCTCGATAAAGTCTTAGACTTGCTCAAAGAACGTGCGTTTCAGTAAAAGACTAAGCATGCTCATAACATTACTTTCTCTTCTCAGTCAAGTAATGATCTTATTACTTCAATCAATTCTTTCTTTCTTGTTTATTTCATTATCGTTCTATTCAGACATTTTAAGCTCATTTCATTAAGTGTTTCAAGCTCATTTCATTAAACGTTTCAAGTCTATTTCTTCTTGACATATTGAAGAGCATTTCAAGCTCATTTTATCAAACGTTTCAAGTATATTTCTTCTTGTTGAATATCATTGAAGCAGACTCACTTCTGATTCAGATTTACTACATAGTAAATTTTGTTCTTTTCATGTCATTGAAGCAGACTCACTATTGAGTGACGAGCTCAGTCAATGAGATCAATCATTGTCTTCTGATTCGTGTCTACTACACGCATGTAATAGAGCTTGTTTCGTTCGTTGATCAACTCAATCAAGAAATCAACTGTTATCTTCTAATTTATGTCTGCAACGCATTACAGAGCTTGTTCTGATCGCGTCTATTGCATTTAATAAAGCTTGTTCTATTCACGTTTACTACATGCATGTAACAAAGCTTGTTTTCTGATGACGAGCTCAATCAAAAGATCAATTATTGACTTGTCATTATAGTAGACTTACTTTGAGTAATGAGCTTTATAACGAGATCAATCGTTATCTGATCTTGTAGCAGACTCACTATTCTTGTCATTCAAGCAGACTCTTTCTATTCAGCTTCAAATATTTAATGATGAACAAGTTTCAGCTTATATTTTCGTGATTTCAGATATATAGTATATGTTTTATTCTTTTGAAACATATAGTATATGTTTTATTCTCTTTAAACATATAGTATATGTTTTATTCTGTCTGCAGTACATATCATCTTACTGTTTTCATCAATGTCGTAAATAAAGATAAATCGTAGAAGATATGAGTAAGAGATAAAGATTCGTTGTTGAATTGAGTTTTGATGTCATTGTAGCAGACTCACTTTGAATGACAAGCTTGATGATGAGAACAATCATTATCTATTTTTGTAGCAGACTCACTATCAAACATGTCATTGAAGCAGACTCACTATTGATTCGTGCCTACTACACGCATGTAGTAAAGCTTGTTCTGTTCATGCTGTTGAAATTTCTGAGTTTGACTTCTGATTCTGATTTTGAAATTTCTGATTTCTATTAAACTTTCTGAGTTTAAGTTCTGATTCTATTGAAATTGCTGATTTTAATTCTGATAATGAGCTCAATCAAGAGATCAACTGTTGTCTTTTGTTTCATGTTTACTACATGCATGTAGCAGAGCTTTTGCTTTCAATTGTAGAGCTGCAAAAATTAACTCAACTAGAAAGCAAATCACTGTCATGTGATATGTATGAAGCTTTGAATAATGTTAGAATCATGTCTAAAGCAAGTCATAAAGATACAAGTAAACGAAGAAGTAAATGAATAAACGAGAATTCAAAGCTAAAGAGCGAGATCTATGAGATGCAAAAACTATATGTACAGAAGAAAGAAAAGCGCTAAGCTTGATGAAGTCTTAGACTCGCTCAAAGAACGTGCGTTTCAGTAGAAGACTGAGCACGCTTGTAACAGATTCATCTTTCTATGAAAACTTCTGAAAATCAATGAAAAATCTTAGTAATATGAAGAAGATCATTGAAGATTATAAAACAGAAAGACAAGTACATCAGTTGACTGCAAAGAAGTTAAAAGGGAAAAAAAGAGACAAATTACGCAAAAATCACGTTTGAGAATGTATCAAAAGCGCAAAGATGCAAGTTTAAAAGTTTGATATTAAACTATAAATAAAAAAACAAAATCTTACATAACATTCATGCATCAACATATGTTTTCAAAAAAGAAAATGAATGATGTTGTGAATGCAAGAAGAAATGTAGTGATCAATGATTGCAGATGAAAATATTGAAGTGAAAGAAAAGACTATTTATTTATTAATGAATCTCATCATGCATTGCTTGCTTCAGTCAATACTTACAAGATGAAGATAAAGTAATTTGATGATGATGAAAAGTGATAAAGATGAAAAGAATGAAAGCTTTTACTCAACTGTTAAATATAATTTCACATGATTGAAAGAAAAGCTACTCACTTTTTCATTGTTAAAGATGAAGAACAAGATGAGTCTTGATGCAAGTGTTGAAGTAATGAGTCATTACTTATGCGACATGATGCATTGACAGCTAAAAATGACATGAAACTAAGTTCATGATGCAATTATGCTTCTTCTTGAAGCAGTACTTGCATTTGCAAGCATGCTCAACGAGAACACGACATATGTGAATCATCGCTGCGCTTAAATGATAAACATAATGACAGCATCAGATCATTTGATCATTATGATTTATCATATGTCAGCAATTATCAAAACATGCAAAGATAAATATATATATCAAGAATCATGAATTCAATCTTTAATGCAGAAAATGCAAAAAAAGCAGAAGAAGCAGCAATGATGTGTTGAAATCATGTCTAGAAACTAATCAGAGAGCGAGTGTGACTAGTATGTTTGATCAATAAAGATAACTATGACTAAGACTTTTAGAATATAGAAGAAAGATTATAAAAAGAAAAGAAGAACACGCTTTATATAGTAGTTACTTAGATTCGACGTTAGTCTCAAAGAAAATATGTTGAAACACAAGAAAAATGTTGATTTGAAAGATGTTTTATTGACACAAAGAAATGTGTTTGTCATAAACGTCTGTTAACTATTTGTAACACAAAAAAGTGTGTTTGTTTAAAAGACAATAGAAACGAAATAAAAGATGCTAGAAAATGAAACAGATGCTGAGTCAGATCTTGGTCAGATCTAGGTCAGATCTGAGTCAAATCTCGACTAAATCATTGATTAACTTTAATCAATATGCAGTGAACTTGCTAACATTCACTATGAATTGATTAGAATTTAATCTTTGACACATTCATAACATTACTCTTCTCTTTGAAAATTCATGTTCGCATGAATGTTGTTTTCTTTTCGCTTGATTGATCAATCATGATTTCACAGACTCAGATCTGCAAAATTCTGATTGATTAATTGATATAGCGTCATTTCAAATTAGCGCTAGCGTGATTTGTTTGAATAGAGCTTATGAAATTCGATCATGATCTCTTCGAAGTCTTCGAATTTCTCTTTATCAACATAGTATCATTCATTGTCTTGATTCAATTCTGTTCATTTGATCTTGTATTGTATTCGATCTTGATAGCATTTGAAGTTCAAAATGTCATTTATCTTTCAATGCTCATCATCTTCAATAGTGAGAGATCTCATTGATTCTGAATGCTGTTCTGATAAGAAATTGTTGAAATAAGAACATAATAGCTTTGAACTGAACATTGAATGCAGCTGCTTCATGCTTATCAATAAATGAAGATGATAGAAGATTTCAACTTTGACAGTGATTTGATAAAGCTTTAGCTGTTTATCTTTCAAATCTTTGCACGATCTTGTTGTTTTAATGTTTTTGAAGAATAATCATACTCAGTCATCTACTTCATAAATAACGTCTCGTTTATGTTTATTGATCTGAGCTTCGATGATCTGCTTCGTCTTTTTCAATTGCTGATGATTGAAGATAAGAAGTTCTTTCATTCAAATGATAATATCGTTGACTTTTCTAGCTTTAAGATGTTCACAAGTTGTTTTGTAGTCAGTCGTATCTAAATCAAAACTTATTCAAGAGTGAAATCTCTTATTGAAGTAGAACAAAATCATTGAGACGATCAAGAAGATATTAGAATTTTCGCTGAATTCAATCATTGAAAGTCATTTTGTTCAGTCATTCTGCATGTAACTGTAATAAATTCTTAGCTTGCATTCAATCTTTTGATTGACTCACTCTGATTAATCATTGATCTCAGAATGATAAACTGTTAATAAACTAGCTGTGAATCTTAGTCACTTACAAAGACTTTGTCATATGATTGATATGAATTGAAAGTCTTTGTTCGAAACAATAGAACTGAATAGATCATAAAGTTGATAAACGTTTCATAACATGATTCATATCATTTCTTCAACTGAAATGTTATCGTCTTTTCAATGACAGAAAACATAGTGATGTTTCTTGATGAGATGACATATGATTATGCAAATGATGTTGTATTCTTCTAATAGAAATAGTTCAGTGATGAAGTTCATAACTATATCTTTTCAGCATTTCTGTGAAATTGAGAGAGAATGAAGAAGTTCATTGATACTATTTCTAAATGTTTTACTTCGTTGACAGTCATGACAGTTTCAAATGTACTGTTTAATTGTTGCTTGATGATCTGATCAATAGTAGAAGCGTTGAACTAAATTAATAGTTCTTCAATTGTCAAAGTGAAAGATGAAAGACTGATCATACATTTTCTTCAGCAATTTCGTATGCATATTCTCAGAAACTCACAGTAGATCTTTTTTAAACAGAACGTTGTCAATCATCTTGCAGTGCTTCAATTCAATGCTATGTAGCTTGAGCTTGTTTTCGCTTATAGCTTGTTTATACTCATTGCAAAGCTCATTTGTCTTGTTGACATCTTTTACTCGCTGATAGAGATCAACTTCAGATTTAATAGCTAGAATATTTATTCTATTGAATGTCAGAATGATCTGATAGCGATCTTTAGTACGCTGAGATCATTCAGAGACGTCGATCAGAGACATTCTGATTAAAGCATTGACTTTAGTGTTTATTTTACCTGATCAAAATATAATCTGAAAGTTGAACTTAAATAAAATGTTTAGATAATTGACTTGACGTTGAGTTAACTGTTTATTTTTCATGAAGATCTTCAAAGTCTAATGATTGATGAATATCTAAATAAGTAGTTCAGTGCATTCAAGCTTAAGTTTTCAATGTTTGAAACATTGAATAATGACTAGTAATTTCTTGTCATAAATATGATAATTGCATTCAGTGAGAATTATGCTCTTGCTGTAGAAAGTCATTGAGTGAAGAACTTTCTCATCATCATACTGTGATAGAATTTCATCTTTGACGTAGTCAGATGCATTGATTTCTAGAATAATCTGTTGTTTTGAATCGAAATGTTGTAGAACTGAGATCGAGCTGACTTGTTTCTTTAGATCATTAAAAGCTTGAACACAGACTTCATTTTAAACGAAAGATGTATCTTTTCTAGTCAGCTGAGTGAACGGTTTGACTAGCTTCGAGAAGTTCTTAATGAAATGATAATAGAAGTTAACAAATTTCACGAAGCTTTAAACTTTTTTTAGATTGATTGACGTAGTTCAGTTGACTATAACTTTCACTTCAATAAAGTTTATACGAAGATCTTGTTCTGAAACTATGACTTTTAAGAAGACAGTTTCTTCTACATTGAATTCGCACTTTCAAATATCTACTTGTAGATTAGCTTCTTGTAAGTGATTCAATATCATTTTGACATGTTGTTTATGTTCTCGTTGAGTTTTGCTGTAGATCAGAATGTTGTCTAGATAGACTTGACAGAAGTCATTTAGAAAGTCTTATAAAACATCATTTATATACTGCTGAAATGAATCAGCGATGCAACTTATCTGTACGCGATACTGACTACGAATCTACTGTCTAGCTACAGTAGAGTCTAAAGATTATCAAAAGTTTGAACGACATCAAGATGCTGCGTGATGATGAAGCGCTGTGCGTTGATCGCGTGCAGAGTTTTCGCGATCGCGTAGACTTCGATAATCTCAATGCGCATGCTACAAAAGCAATCTGCACGCAGATGAGAAAGTCAAATAGAACGCAGAACTACGAGAGAAATTGCTTATGAAAATCATTCGATTCAGCATCTTGTCGTCGCGACAATGAGAACTGAGACAGAACATTCTTGCGTTTGATCTGTTGAGAATGATTAGCAGAAAAAACTTAAATCACGAACATTCTTTAGATCTACATGCTAACTACGTATAGATCTTGTTAAGACTGCATGCCTGTTACTACGACATAAGCAACTCACGAGTCTCGTTAAGTTCGACATAAGCAAACTCAAGAGTTTCGTTAATATCGTTTAACAGACGTTCAGATACAGACATTCTATATGTAAATGATACGCTGACGAGAAGACTTTGTTAAGAGAAGAGAGACACAAGCGAGTTAGTAAAGAATGATTGAACTACGCTGTCTGATTAGAAGTGTAGCATATGAACATTTCTGCAAGACATGATCGATCTGCATGAGAAAGATTTCTACAGATAATGCGAAACAGATGAGTTGCATGCTTTACAAGCGAAGTGAGCATCTGCGAGACGTGATATACAATGACGATGACTGTTGATCTCAAGAATCTTATTTCTTCACTGAGTTCTGACTCTTGAATGTCTTGATGATAAAATCAATCTCTAGTCAAAGACATCATCTGTATAGCTTGAAAGAACAGTAGCATGTGTCGATGTGATTAAAGAAGAAATCGACTGTGATATGCATGCGTATCACAGACAAAACGTCTGCGACTCATGCTTAAGAAGTAAACTGTCGAAATTTGAGCAGTGAAAGATCTCGTTCATCTTGAACTGTAAATCTGTCACAAGAAAACTCTCTGAGTAACTTCTTGAATCTAAGAGAAAAATCAGCATAGAAATCGTGCTCTATGTATGTTGCATGCAACGTATACAACATATTTTCGATAAACACATGATGTCTGCGCGAAATGAGCTTGCACTCATGACGCAACGTTTGCATCAGAAAAGTATGAGCTCACGCATTTCACTAGAAAATCGAAGAGATTCAACATGACGACTAGCATACAAATAGAAAACTCAGTTATCAAATCAAAATCAGACGTACAAGTTCTAGAGATGCAACTGAACATGAAACTGTGATGAGACATGCATCTTCGACAAATAAAGACGAATCACGTCACAAGAATGCTGACACTTAGTCATTTTGAAGTCTTCACATGAGAAGCTATCTTCACAAAAGCGAAACAAGTATACTCAGTAATAGTGAGATCAGAAATTGCATTCGAAGCGTCAGTCTGACATCAGCGTGACAAGAAATATGAATTGTCGAACAAAGAATGCAGATTAAAAACACTTCAGAATCAGACTTTGCATCACATAGCAGAAGCATTCAAAAGAGTAAACATCGAAACTCTAGAGACAGAAACATACACAAGCTCGCTACATGTTCATCTGAACATGCTACAGAACAAGATCATGCTACACAATCGAGTCAACGATCGAACGCAAGAGATCAGACAAGCATGCAAACTAATACGCGCTCGTTTGATGAAAGTTAATTGCATCATTTCTCGCTTACTCGTCATCAAGAAAATAGTACTTCTGAATGTCTTCATTCAAGAAGATGCGAAGATACAGTTAAGATGCAAATGATGCTTCTTCTTCTTCATGATTTCAACAAGCGATAGCATCGCAATAGCACAGTATCACAAAGATCAATGAAATCAACGATGAGAAAAGTACAGAGAACATGTCATAAACATCAACACAATCTCAGCACAAAGATCGCGTCTGAGCAAAAAGATGATAAAGATGCGTGATGATTTTCAGAAAGCAAAAAGCATTCTTGCAATGCACATCAGAATTGAACGCATAGATTTGAATGCTTATCTGCATTCTAGAAACATTTCAGACATGAATAGCTTGTGATGCAACTGCGAATGAAGTCATCAGACAACGAAGCATGTACTTATGCATTGCTCAAACTGATCGCATTTGCAATCAAGAATGTTACAAGATACTGACTTCTTGAACTATCAAATAATCGTCATCATCATGAAGAATCTCAGAGCAGTAGCGAAGATGATGATGAAAATGAAGTTCTTGAAGCAATTTAGAGTGACTAGAACACTCGTTCTCTAACGTGCAATCAACGCGAACAAATTTGATACATAGTCTCAAAACTCACTGTTTCAACTGCGTGAAGCAGTCGTATAGACTGCGAGTGATTTTCTATCTCAGAGAGTTTTGTTCACTCGATACAAATAGCATAGAGTTTCTCATGAGTCGATCTAATCGATGTCACAAGAATGTATGAATTTATTATTATTATTACTGCTGAAATGAGATCAAATCATTGATAAGTTCAAAGAGTAAAATCTTTGATTTGTATGCTTTTAGAGCGATAATAAAGATAGTGTAGTTTTCACTATCAGAGTGCATTTATAGTTTGTTGAACGTTGAAATGATATTCAGTCGAGTCAGATGTTTGCAATCAACTATTTTGTCAATTACTTCATTTATGAACGATAAAGAATAGCAATTTCTTTTAATAATAACATTGAGCTTTTGATAGTCAACGCAGAATCATAGATCTTCATTTGCTTTTAAGATGAATAGAACGAGTGAAAAATACAAAGCTTTGCTAGAAGTTATAAATTCTTTGAAAAGATTCTCGTTCAGATATTTCTTTACTTTCTGAAGCTTGTAGAGAAACATTTAATATGCTCAACAGCAAAATAATGTTACGTCACTAGTAAGCTCTATCTTTTGAGCATATGAATGATGAAACGATAGCTTGTCTGCTTCAACTTGATCAAAGATGTCTAGAAAATTCTGATATTTCGATGATAGCTTGACTTTGATATCTTCTAGATTCTGAGTCGTTTCATCAGTAGAGAAGACGTTTATGACATTTAGTTTGCATTGAGTATTATAGATAATTTTCCCATCAATGTCTTTAATGAACATAGCAAATATCTCTGTATGATTCTTCTGTTTTCTCCTTATCAGAGTTTGAAAAAAGATAATGTCTATGTTTCAAATCAAGAAAGACTCTTTCTGAATGAATGAAACTGAGTGCTTGAGCATTTTAAAGATCTTGCTGTGAGCTGCTAAAGAGGTTAAAGTTGATCGCGATCAACTGAAGTGCTTCATATTTGACGAAATTGAAAAAATCGAAATAGAAATATTTAATTGATCAGAAAATACGACAGTATCATGTCTCATGTTCAATAATATTTCATTTTTGTTCATTTAGAATTTGCTCAATATAACTTTATGATACTCAATATCAGCTATCAGCATTGACATAGTCAATTTCTTATGACTTTCAATCGTGAGATTGAGTAGAATCTTATGAGTAATAATCTTTCTAGCTAGCTTCTCGTCATATTCTCATATTAGCTTCTCTTTTGTCAGTAATATAAATTGTATTTTGAGTTTCTTGCATACTTTATCGACTAGTCTATCATGTATCAGCATTTAGGCGACGAAATCACTATCTATCAAGAAACAAAGACTGAAAGATTCATTCTGAGAGATGAGAAATGCATCAATCAGAAAAGACTTTTCAAAGTAGTTTTCTTTCAATAGAACTTCGATTTGACTGCATAAAGATATGATCTTTACTTCTTTAATGACTTTGAAAAAGATAGTTAGTTTTTTGAATCAGAATCTGACTCAGAGTTTGAATGATTGAACTCATCATCTTCTAAGACATTAACTCTAGATTGATCAGAGCACTCTTTAGAAGTATGATCTGATTTGTAACAGATGAAACAGATTTCAGCTTGTAGATCAATGTCTTTGACGTTAGTCAAAATCGCGTCATGCGACTTTAAATGATCAACAAGTGTAATAACTTTAATCTTTTTATAGAAAGTTCTTGAAACTTCGTCAGCAAAGATGACTTGTTTTCTGACTTTGTTCAGAGATTTCTTTTCTTTGATGTCACTCATGACTCGATGCTCATTGTTCAAACGAATCAGATAATTACGAATTTCATTCAAAGATTCTGACTGAATCAATTAATTATTTCAAGCTGCATAAAGACAATAGACTATCTTGTCTTGTAGATTGATGATCAATTGCTTTTCATGATACTTTAAATAAAAGAACAGACGTTGAAACATTGAATAAAAGTTGCTGAATTTGCTCTTTTCTTGAGAGAGATTAGCATATTTTCTTCAAAAGTTTGTCTCTTTGTTGAAATCATCATAAAGCTGAGCATGTTCATCTAAAAGATCATTGATCATCTTATAAAGATTTAATGAATCTTGTTAACGTTAAGCTAAAATAGCTTTGACTGTGTCTTCATCGATTCTGAAGTGAATATAAATCAGTATAGCTTTATCAGTATCAAAATGATTGACGTTGATTTCTAGCTTGTCACGAATCTTTTCTTGTCAATCATCTCAGATAGATTCTTTTTCATCAATAAACAGAGATCAATTCGAAAGCTTCTGAAATCACTTACTGAATGTGAAAAGAATAGAAGTCAATGAAGTGACATCTTTAGTCACTCGCAGTTGATGTTGTGCTTCAGTCAATTTGTTCTGAAGCATCTGATTCAATTGATTCAATCATTTCTTTGCTTAATCAATTTCTTCAAAGCGAGTCTTTTATATTTGTTCGCTTGATATCTTGTCAAATAGATCACAAGCTTTCACATCTAGATCTCGTTGAGTTCGAAGACTGTTTAAATTTGCTAGAAAAATCTCTGAGTCTTGTTCAATTCAGTGTTGTAGCTGATTTATATTTTTTATATCTCAGAGAATAGAAGCTTTCAAGAGATCATCGAAAGTCTGAGAGTGAGACAAAGATTGATGATTTTTTCGTACGAAGTTGATTCTAAGATATTTTGATATGCGAGATGATAGCTCAGAATAAATGACTGAATCTGAAGTGACAGAAGAATAAAGACTTTGATAATTCTCGAAGGAATTTTTCACAGATGATTGAGTCATAGTGAAGAGTTGATGATCGAGCGAAGAGCGATGCTCAACAGTATATGATGAGATTGTTGTTCAAGAGTTTTAGTCTTCAAAGAAGAGTGTTGCTGATTTGAAGAGGTTTTTTGTGATTCTCAAACAATCAACGAAGATTTTTTATCATTGATTTTATTAATCGATTTGAACTGATGCTACTGACTGAGCGATAAATTCTCTAGCAATCACACGATTATATGTTCTCATTGATTCTAGTGATTTCTTGATGTTGTTCTGTCTTTCAATGTTATCAATTATCAGATACACAAATTTCTTTATACTCATTTCATTGTCAGTTGAATGAATTTGAATGAGTATAAAGATCAGTATCATGTGATTAACGAATTCTTAAAGTAATGTTGAAATCATGTCTAGAAACTAATCAGAGAGTAAACGTGACTAGTATGTTTGATCAATAAAGATAGCTATGACTAAGATTTTAAAAATACAGAAGAAAGAAGATAAAAAGAAAAGAAGAACACACTCTATATAGTAGTTACTCAGGTTCAACGTTAGTTTCAAAGAGAACATGTTGAAACACAAGAAAGATGTTGATTTAAAAGATGTATTGTTGACATAAAGAAATGTGTTTATTATAAATGTTTATTAACTACTTGTAACACAAAGAAGTATGTTTATTTAGAAGACAATAATAATAATAATAAATTCATACATTCTTGTGACATTGATTAAATCGACTCATGAGAAACTTTATGCTATTTTTATCGAGTGAACAAAACTCTCTGAGATAGAAAATCACTCGCAGTCTATACGACTGCTTCACGCAGTTGAAACAGTGAGTTTTGAGACTATGTATCAAATTTGTTCGCGTTGATTGCATGTTAGAGAACAAGTGTTCTAGTCACTTTAAATTGCTTCAAGAGCTTCATTTTCATCATCATTTTCGCTATTGCTCTGAGATTCTTTGTCATGATGATGATTATTCAATAGTTCAAGAAGTCAGCATCTTGTAACATTCTTGATCGCAGATGCAATCAGTTCGAGCAATGCATGAATACATGCTTCGTCGTCTGATGACTTTATTCGCAGTCGCATCGCAAGCTATTCATGTCTGAAACGTTTCTAGAGTGCAGATAAATGTTCAAATCTATGCGTTTGATTCTGATGTGCATTATGAGAATGCTTTCTGCTTTCTGAAGATCATCACGCATCTTTATCATCTTTTTGCTCAGATGCGATCTTTGTGCTGAAATTGCGTTGACATTTGCGACACGTTCTCTGTACTTTTCTCATCGTTGATTTCATTGATATTTGTGATACTGTGCTATTGCAATGCTATCGCTTGTTGAAATCATGAAGAAGAGAGAATGTCATCTGCATCTTGACTGTATCTTTACATCTTCTTGAATGAAGACATTCAAAAGTATTATTTTCTTGATGACGAGTAAGCAAGAAATGACGCGATTAACTTTCGTCAAACGAGCGTGTATTAGTTTGCATGCTTGTCTGATCTCTTGCGTTCGATCATTGACTTGACTGTGTAATGTGATCTTGTTCTGTAGCATGTTCAAATGAACATGTAGCGAGCTTGTGTATGTTTCTGTCTCTAGAGTTTCGATGTTTACTCTTTTGAACACTTCTGCTACATGATGCAGAGTCTGATTCTGAAGTGTTTCTAGTCTGCATTCTTTGCTCAACAGTTCATCTTTCTTGTCGCGCTGATGTCAGACTGACGCTTCGAATGCAATTTCTGATCTCACTACTGCTGAGTATACTTATCTCGCTTTTGTGAAGATAGCTTCTCATGTGAAAATTTCAAGATGACTAAGTGTCAGCATTCTTGTGACGTGATTCGTCTTTATTTGTTGAAGATGCGCGCTTCATTGCAGTTTCATGTTCAGTTGCATCTTTAGAACTCGTACGTCTGATTTTGATTTGATAACTGAGTTTTCTATTTGTATGCTAGTCATCATGTCGAATCTCTTTGATTTTCTAGTGAAATGCGTAAGCTCATACTTTTCTGATGCGAACATTGCGTCATGAGTGCAAGCTCATTTCGCGCAGACGTCGTGTGCTTTGCTCAGTGTTCTGCAAATTTCTTCAGTGAATCTGTCGTAGACTAGAATGTTAATATCATTTACAAAGTCAAGCACTTCGATTTTAATTCTCAATGCTTCGCATTTTTCGATTAAACTTGCGTTGAAGAATAGAAAGAGAATCAATGAAATGAAAAATCTTTGCGATATGTCTGCGTTTATCTCGCGCATGTCGCTCATTTGTTCGTCGAATATTAGCGATGTCTCTCGATTCTCTAGAAAGCTGCGTGTTCATTCAATTATGTAGCTCGATGTTCTTTTCATTTTCAGCATGTGTAGAAGTCTGACGTGTGAGACTTGATTGAATGCTTCAACGACGTTTAAGCTTAGCATGAAGATCACATATTTGATTTCACAGTCTCACACTGTGTGAACTTGATCTATTAATAGATTTAACGTCGAGATCATAAATCGCTTGCATCTCGCTCTCATTTGAGCATTTGATAGCAGGCAATGAATCTCGACTATGTCACTCAGTCTTTTGATCATGATCGACTTCAGCGCTTTGCTCATGATATCAAACAAAGCAATGAATCGATACGTCTTTGAATCAATATTGTCACTTTTCTTCGATTTGCATAGTACTATTGTCTGAGTCTTTTTGAACTGCTTTGAATGATACTTATGTGTTACGCATGCGTTGAATAAACTCGTCAGTACTGAGATCAGTTTTGCAAGACTCGCTTAAAGCGCTCTGTTTGCAATATCTGAAGCGTCTGATGCTTTGTTTGCTTTTATTCATCTGATTGTCTGCTTCACTTCATCTTCTGTGATGCGTGAATTGAATGAGACTGTCAGAGATATGAATGACTCTGCGATGTTGTTGACATTCGCTTGAGAAGATGAGAAAAAGAACTTTTCTCGCAGTATCTCGATTTTTTTCTCGAACGTCGTTGTCATATGATCGATGTCGCTTCACTTCAGTGATAAAAACTGAGAAAGCTTTTTAAATAGCTGACTTTCGATTCTAGCTCATTTTGCAAAGCATCATATCGATTTGAGTGCTTCACTCAGCTCATGCATTTGTGATTTGAAGTGTGTGCATTTCGTTTGTTGAATGATCTTGTTTTTATGATCATTGTGCTTCAGATATTCATTTCATGCTTCTAATGTTTCTTGCGTTTTTCATATGATTCACAGTCATTTTGATTTCATTACTACTTTAAAGCAGCTTTGATTTCAAAAGTCTTTTACTCAATTTGATAACTTTGTCAAAAGAGTAAATTTCTCAATGATCTTTTGTAGCACTCTGATAATTTTGCACACTCTGTCATTCATCATAATCTTGTCATCTAGAGAGTGTTTCAAAGATAGATGTATTTGCAGATAAGCACTCAATGCTTCTGTATTCATTTTTTTTCAAAGTCATCAAGTCAAGAGTTGCACTGAGATTGTTTATAAACATAACTCTGTGACGATCGAAAGATGATTCAATCTCTGATGTAGATTGATTCGTATCTTGCACTTGCGTGTCATGAACTGTATTTTCTCGCTGGTAAAGACTAGATCAATTGTCGTAAATTGATTGTGAGCTTCGCGAGTAATAGTGTCTGATTTCAGCAATAATTTCAATCTTACATTTGTAATGATGTTTAGTAGAGTATCAGTCATCGTATGACGAGTGAAGCATCTTCATCTCTCTCAGTGAGAATGATGTAGATTGAAATCTTCTACGATCAATTGTTCGCAATCATTCTTGAGTAGTTCGTTCAAACGAGAAATGATTGAAGATCTCTCTGTGAATGTAATAAACAGTGAGCATGAATTGTAGACGTTTAGAAGTCTTAGCGTCTGCGTTTCATCATCTGCGTTGCGAGTTAATATTCTGATTGAGCAAATGTCTGACTCAGCTGTTTTTACTATTCATTGATCGAGTCTTAAATGTTTGTTAACGTATATGCATGTTCTTGATTGAGATGACGAGTTTTTCACTAGATGAAAGAAGTTGTGTGCTGAGCTAAATGACTGCAAGTCATTGTTGTTGCGATCTTGCTTCTGTATAGCTACTATGTCGAATTCGCGAACTTCTCTATCAATTAAAAATGATTTCTGAATTTTTAATGACTTTCTGATGTTGTACTGTAGAATTCGTAGAAAAGATTGTTTTGTCATAGAGTTATTCATAGCTGTTGTTGACTCTGCAATGAGAAGACTCTTTGTATGCTTTCGATCATCGAAAGTCTTTCTCACTTTCTGATTGAACGTTTCTGAATTTGCTCAGATGTTGTCTCGTCTGAGTCGCTATTCACGCAAGAGAAAAGATCAACTCATCTCTTCTTGATCTTTACTATCTGTCAAGTCGATTCATCAGCGATTCAACTGTGTATTTTCAGCATGACTGTTGCTGAGCTCGAGAAATTCGTTGACTTGAAAGAATTCATTGAATCTGAAGAGTTTGTTGAATTTGAAGAGTTCGTTGAATCTAAAGAGTTCAGAGACAGCAAGAAGAATGCGCAATTATATTTAGACATTTCAGAGTATTTGAATGATCTGTTTCTATAAATTTCGAACGATTGTTTCATCTGCTGTTGTCACTTGAGACAGATGCATCTTCAGAGTTCGTGATTTTCGTTGCAGTTGATGCAACGTCTTCTATTCAAAGACATCATGCACTTCTCGATGTGATGCTTGTCTGCGCACTTTTTGCAGCGCTGATTCTTTCTGCAGAACTTAGTCATGTGATCAAATTTGTGACATCTGAAGCACTGTGTGATGCAACAGTTCTTTTCAAATAGCTTGCATGCGCATTCTTGATACGAGTTCAGCAGATTCATGTTCATTAGTCAATTTGTCATCGCTTCGATCGCGATCTTTACAATGAGTGATGAATGAATCTTTTCGCTGTCTGTCATCTTCTTGAGTCAGACTATTCTTAGAACTTTCAGATCTTCATGAAGTCTCGCGTTATTCTTTATCAATCTTTCAATGATCTTTTTCTGATTGCTCGTGTCTATTGTAGTGCGTATTTCATGTGCTAGCACTGCGAAGATTCGACGTGTTACGCGTGTCGATCTCGCGATTTCTTTTGCTCATGTCTGAGTCTTTTTCAGGTTTGCTCAAGCATCTGAGCTAACTGCGTGAAGAAAAATGTCATCGCTACTCAGCTTGCAAAGTGACACGATTAGATTTCTTTGATTTGTCGACACGCTTGCGATTCTCTGTAGAATCTGCTCAATCGACTTCTTCTGTATCTCTTTTCTTTCTCTTCTGTTCATTATCTTAATCATGACTTCTCATTTCTTGTGAAGCGACGACAAATTGTCTCTGAAACGATGCTTCTTCATTGTTGTTTCTTCTCTTGTCACGTTCATTCATGACGTGATTTTCGTTGAAAGACGCGTGCTTTTCTGTGTTTATAACTGCTTGTTAAGCAGTTGAACTTATGTCTTCAATTTCTGTACATTCTTCGCGATGAACGCGTTCTGATTCACGTGATGTTTTTCTTCTGAGTCGAGTCGAAGATGTTGAATCAGCTTCAATGCTATCTCTTTTCACGAATGATCTTTGCTCTTCTCTTTCTCTAACGTTGATATCTTTATTAGTAGATCAATAATGTTAGCAACATTCTCTTCATCATTGCGTGAGTGTTTCGACTTTGCATCTCTGTTTTCTTGCGACGAATCAACGTCGCTCGCAATCGTCTTCGAATCAGCATTGCTGCGATTCATGCAATTCATCATCATTCAATCATCTTCTAAATTCACTCTGTCTTGTTTGTAGTGCTCTTTTTCAAAATTTGTGATGCGTACGTTGTGATTGTTTTATTTAGAAGACAATAGAAACGAAATAAAAGATGCTAGAAAATGAAACAGATTCTGAGTCAGATCTTGATCAGATTTAAGTCAGATCTGAGTCAAATCTTGACTAAATTGTTGACTAGTTTTAATTAATACGCAGTGAACTCACTAAAGTTCACTGTGAATTGATTAGAATTTGATCTTTGACACATTCGTAACATGATGATGCAAGAAAAGTGATGAAAGATATACATTTCAATGAAAAGAATAAACTTTGCAAGCATGTTAACATGATCTCAATGAGCGTAATGCTGCTATTTATTATGTTGATAATGATGATGTTGATACTGCTATATCACTCATGTTAATTCATGATCTGCATTTGCATTACAACAACGCTGCAATGAAAGAAGCTCATATCTTGAGCTGCAAGCTATGCAAAATATGCATAGCAGATTTCATGTTTCATCAGATTCAAAAGAGCAGTATTCACATAAAAGTATGCTGAGATAAAGCAAGAAGAAAAAGAAAAGAAGAAAAGAAAGTAAAGATGAAAAGATTGATATTAACAATGTTGCACTAACTCTGTTTACACTCATTAACATGATTAATTCACAACACTTTTACATGAATGTTAAAGTGCTGAAGAAGTCATGATTACATTATCAGTTACAAGAAGACAATACAATGTTATGAAGACTTGAGAATCAAGTCTTTAAGAAAGAATGCAGTTGTAAAAATACATTTTATTGATTATAAATGATGCATGTCTGCAAAACTAGCTCGCAAGATTAGATTAAAAGAAGTTAATGAGTGAATAAAGATAATGACTTGACAGAAAATAAAAACTTTGTCAACTTTTGCATTTGTTTCTTAACAATTAGTTCTATCATTAATAAAATGCTATCTTATTATCTTTTACTATGCAGTTTCATGCAAAAAGATTTTGTGTATCTTACATTGAAGCTTCATTTGTTGAAAGAAGATTCTTACTCAAAATCAGTTGATTGAAATCTTGATATTCAATTTTAGCTTCATGTTCAATGATAAACAGTAATGTTTGAACATATTTATGATCAAAATGTTCAGCTAGTTGTGTTTATTATATGCTTGCATCTAGAGAATTTCTGTGCATTAAAGAAATCTCGTCGATCTTCATAAGTTTAAACTGATCGCGTCAAGTTGAGTCATCGAGATCGAGTTGAGTTCTCGACTCGTCAAGACTCAATTCAAGTCAGAATTCTTAATCTGAGTATTTGAGTTGAATTGAGATGTTCGACCTGAGTATTCAAGTTAAGTCAGAGAGTTGAAATCAAGTATTGATTTGAAATTCTCAACTCGACTCATTAAGACATGAAGATAAATAGATAAATATTCTATTATGACTCTCTATTATGACTCTCTATTATGACTCTCTATTATGACTTTCTATTAAATAATCTTCATGTTTTTCATTCATAGCTTTTCTTCATGACTTTTCTTCATGACTTTCTATCAAACAATCTTCATAGTTTCTCTTCATGACTTTCTATCATAGCTTTCTATCAAAGCTTTCTATCAAATGATCTTCATGTTTTTCTTCATGTTTCTCTTCATGTTTCCCTTCATATTTCCCTTCATGTTTCTCTTTATGACTTTCTATCAAAAAGATAATGCAAAAAGATAATGCAAAGACGAAAAACCGGAAAAATTTCTATATTTAACTCTCTTGACATCATTTTTGATGTCTTGATGAGTTGAATCAAGAACTCAAATCGAGTATCAACTTAAGATTAATATCAAACTGAGTTAGAATGTTGAAATCAAGTATTTGAGTTGAATCAGAAGATTGATATTGAGTACTCAAGTTGAGTCAGAAGATTAATATTGAAACTTGACTTGATGATCAGTTTACATAAGTTGATATGAAAAGAATTTCGATATTGATATCAGCAAGATCAAAATTCAAGGTCATTTTCTTTCAATAATTGATTAACTGTTTGAATTCAATGTTTTGCAATTGATAGCAGCATAAGTCTCATCACATTTACTGCAAATATGTTGATATGTGCAAGTAAAATAAATGCAGCTGTCATCATTAAACTTGTTGCATACTGAAAATCATATGCTTGTCTCTTTAAATCTGAGATCATAGAACTGTTTTCTGATTCTCTGACTCTGATATTTCGTCTGAAAAGCAATAGCAGATGTTTTCTTTATCAAGACTTAATTAATCAGTTCATCTTCAGCATTATATCACTCATTTGAGTCATTGACTTCTTTTATTATGTAAATCTCATGAAAGTGAAAGTGAAAGATTCACAGAAACTTAAAAATGTAATGCAGATGAAGTTTCTGCAGATAGTTAATATATTAAGCTAAGCTTACTTGCAAAGAATATCTCAATTGATCATTGATCATTTTAATAAAACATTGATTATATACTTCTAAACAGCATAAAAAGAGAATCATGCTTTTGAGATTCTGCTGAGTGACGTTATCATCATGAACTTGAAGTTTAATGATTCATGATAATTGCAAATCTTGTTTATTGATTGAATTTAATATATGATTGTTGATCAGCTTAAACATATTAACAGCTTAAAATTCATTTTTGAAGATGAGAATTAATTGAATGATATCAATAAAGAGATAACGAAATATCATTGTTTGAATGCAAGAATCACTTGAGAAGATAGTATTTAACGTTTGACTGATAATGTCTTTTATCACTGAATTGTTTCTTAATTGATTCAGCGCTGTACTCTGAGCTTTCAATTGTTAAAGCTTCTGTTTCAGCTTACATTTCATATTCACTTAATGAATGTCTTTAATTCTCTGTTACATGATGAGAATTATTGATGTTTTGACAATTTGTTTCAAGTTGATTCTTCTCAAGAAAACACTTGAAAAAAGAAAACTTAAAGAGACAAATGAATTCAAAGAAAGTGATAATGATGATGCAGAAGAGCGAGAGTGAAACTGATGAAAGAAGAGAAAGTGATGATAATATTTTCTTCTGTCAATGATAATGTCAACGTTGACGCAAGCCTGATAATGAGTAGAAGCGATCATTGATAGTGATGATGATAGTGAATAGCAGTAGTAGCAGTGAGTAGTAATGATTAGCAGTGAGCAGCAGTGAGTAGCGCAGTGAATAGCAAGATGAATAGCGCAGTGAGTAGCAAAGTGAGTAGCAAAGTGAGTAGCAAAGTGAATAGCAGATGCAAAAGCGCGTTTCTGACTGAATTTTAAGAAATAAAGAAACAGAAAGAGATGTCAAGAAAAACAGAATAGAAAAAAATCTATTTATTTTCTTTTTTCTGCTTAATCTTGTTATGAGCATATCAAGGCTGAAGCTCTAATCAATTCGCAGTGAACGCTAGCGAGTTCACTGCATAATGATTAGAATTAGTCAACGAGCTAGTTGATCTGACTTAGATCTGACTCAGATATGACTCAGCATCTTTTTTCTTTTCTAGCATCTTCTAATCAGCTTCTATTGTCTTCTAGATAAACACACTTCTTTGTGTTATGAGTAGTTAACAGATGTCTATGACAAACACATTTCTTTGTGTTGCAAACATCTTTTGAATCAACATTTTTCTTGTGTTTCAACACGTTTTCTTTAAGACTAGCGTCAAATCTGAGTAACTACTATATAGAGCGTGTTTTTTTTATCTTTTGTATCTTCTTTCTTCTGTATTCTTAAAGTCTTAGTCATAGTTATCTTTATTGAATATTCTATTCACTATCTTCGCTCTATTGATTAGATTCTAGACATGATCTCAACAAATCTTCTTGTTCTTTAGCAATCAACATTGATCAAGTCAAGTTGACTAGCAGTCATCTTCGCTTGTTGATAGTTTTCAGTCAAGCTGAATTTTTTATTGATAACAGTGACTTAATGTATTACTTGTACAAGCTTTTATGCAATATACGTCATTGATTCTGTCGTTCTGCATTCTTGTGAATCTCAACTATAACGTTCAATGTTGAAATAAAAAAGTGCATTACATACTGATCTTACACTCAACATATTGAGAAATAAAGCGCTTCAAGCATCGCAGCTTAACCAAAGAATGTTTTGCTTACGTTCTTTAATGACAGATTATAATAGCAATTTACAACATGACTTGAAAGACTTTAAGAAAGCTTTAAGTTCAGAGAATATTTGAAAATAAGAGATAAATCTTTGTTTTGCGCTTGTGCAAATACTTTGATCTCACTATCATCATCTCAAATCAGATTCATCTTAATATTCATTTTGAAAAGAACATGATATCAAACGAAATTGTAAATTGCAAGATCAACTAATATGTAGCAAAGCATATGTAGCAAAAAAGCAATGATTTTAAATGTTATGCTTTGATGAAGATTATTATTATTCAGAAAGAAAAAGAATAAAATAAGTCATTAATGAATAATAAACATTTTACTAGTTTTGAATTAATTAAGTCAAAATTAACAGAAAATTGTATTAAGTTGAAGCTCAGTTCTTATTATCATACAATAGTCATGAGATCAGTGATGAAACTCATCTGTACATGATGCTGACTATGAATCTACTGTTTAACTACAGTAAAGTCTAAAGATTATCAAAAGTTTGAATAATATTGAGATGTTGCTTGATGATAAAGCGCTGTGCGTTAATCACATGCAGAGTTTTCATGATCTTGCAGATTTCAATAATCTCAATATGCATGTTACAAAAGCAATCTGCATGCAAATGAGAAAGTCAAATAGAATGCAGAACTATGAGAAAAATCGCTTATGAAAATCATTTGATTCAGTATCTTGTCGCTGCGTTCATGATAATGAGAACTGAGACAGAACATCTTCATGTTTAATCTGTTAAGAGTGATTAGCAGAAAGAACTTAAATCATGAATATTTTTTAAATCTATGTGCTAACTAAATATAGATTTCATTAAGACTGCATGTTTGTTACTACAATATAAACAACTTATAAATTTCATTAAGTTCAACATGAGCAAACTTGAGAGTTTCATTAATATCATTTAACAAACATTCAGATATAAGCATTCTATATGTAGATGATACATTGATCAAAAGACTTCATTAAAAGAAGAGAAACATAAGCAAGTTAGTAAAGAATTGATTAAATTACGCTGTCTGATTAGAAATGTAGCAGATGAACATTTCTGCAAAACATGATTAATTTGCATGAGAAAGATTTTTACAGATAATGCAAAACAGATGAATTGTACGCTTTACAAGCAAAGTGAACGTCTGCGAAACATGATATACAATGATGATGACTGTCGATCTTAAAAATCTTATCTCTTCACTGAGTTTTGACTCTCAAATGTCTTGATGATAAAGTCAATTTCTAGTTAAAGATATCATCTGTATAGCTTGAAAGAACAGTAGTGTATGTTAATGTGATTAAAGAAGAAATTGACTGTGATACATATGCATATTGCTGATAAAACATCTGCAACTGATGCTTAAGAAGTAAACTGTTGAAATCTGAGCAGTGAGAAATCTTGCTCATCTTGAACTGTGAATCTGCTGCGAGAAAAACTCTCTGAATGATCTTTCAAGTTTAAAAGAAAAATCAGTATAGAGATTGTATTTTATGTATGTTGCATGCAACGTATGCAACATATTTTCAATAAATGTTCAAAAGAGTAAGCATCAAAATGCTAGAGATTGAAATGTACATAAGTTCGCTGCATGTTCATTTGAATATGCTGCAGAATAAAGTCACATTTGTTATGAATCTGCATAAAGCGAATCATATGAGTGTATTTTAACTAGAAGTTCAAAGCTAAAGAAGAAAGAAGATGAAACATGTCAAGAGTCTTATACTCACGAAGACGCGCTAGATCACTAGCGTGTCAACATCAGCTTTATACTAGTTTATGATAGTTTAACATGATTTATGTTAGACTAACTTGAGATGCATGCTTGCAACATTACTTTCTCTCTTCATCAGACAATGTTCTTATTGCTACAGTTCAGTCGATCTTTCTTCTTTTGAGTCGATTTCTATCTATCTTGACTTGTTAAAATATCATTCATGAAAGTCATTCACGACTTTTGAACATTCTTCAAACTTGCTTTCATCAACGTTGTATCAATGTAAATCAACGTTGTATTCTTTTCAATTGACATGATACTGAAGTCATTTGTCTCATTCATAGTGTCTGAAGTTCAGTATGTTCTTCACTTCTCATTCATCTTCATCTTCAACGACTATAAAATCTGACGACTTATTACGTTGTTCTTTCAATGAATCTTCAGAGTTCAATCGTAACAGATTTGATGAGAATTTATTGTGAATCTTCATTGTCGATGATAGTTTCAATCGATATGCTTCTTCTATCATGACGAGAATCTTAAAAGATCTCAGCATCTTGTCATTGAGCTTCTTGAAAGATCTTGAAGTAGTGATATTTCTTGAGTTCAGAAACATCATGTCATTTATCTTGTAAATCATTTTCTTTCAATGCTTGTTAATCTGTTTCTTCATTGTAACTTTGACTTATACTAGTGCTTGCTTGATCAATACTAATGATCATTTCATATGCTTGAAGATATTTTTCGCTTTGCCTGCTTTGATTCTAGCGTGAGTGATTTCATATTCTGTTGAGTTCAAGTTGAAGCTCATACGAGAGTGAAAGTTCTTATTCAGAAAGAATGTTGACTGTTTAATTAATGACAAAATAGCATTGTTATTGACGAATTCAGTCATGAATAATCAGACGAATCAGTCATCTTGCATGTATGAACAATAACTTCGTATATATTGTTTTACATCTTGATTCGCTCTTTCTGTCTGATCATCAATCTGTGAATAATAGTCTGTGAACAGTTTCATCTTGATGTCGAGTCTCAGACATAGAGACTTTCAGACAATTGATATGAATTACGAATCATGATTGAATACTATTGATCTCGATAGTTCATGAGTACGAAAGACTCATACTAACAGCAGCTTGACTGTATGCTCTGCTGTGATTTCTTCGTTATCTGATCAACACGAAATATAGTGATGCTTCTTAAACAATTTGTTCACTACTGTTAGAATTGCATTGCTTTCTTTCACTTTCTGATAGATTAATAATGAAGTTCAAGAATATGTTCTTTCATCATTACTTAAGTATGAGCAATGACTTTAGCAGATCATTGATTCTATCTTTTGATATCTTTGATCTACGACAAACGTAACAGTTTCAAATGTAGCGCTTGATCGTAATTCTCATCTTTGATCAACAATATGATCATCTAAGCAAGTCTAGCGTTTAATTCATGTCAGAGTGATCATTGATTGAAAGATTATGTGCTTTTCTTATCAATCAAGTGATCTTTGACTGAGAAACTCATAGTCTGTCGTCTTTTCAAAGCACTTCATCAAGTACTCTGCAGTTGTCTAGATTAATATCTTGACAAGTTCTTCAATTTTATTCAATAGTTGTTTGAATATTGATATATAGTTGATTCGTTTAATTTTCAACTATAATCTGATTCTGAATAGAAATCACTTCTTCAATCGAATTTTGATTAGCTTTCGATTTAAGTTTCAAATCTGAGTCAGATCTTGATTGACTTCAATTGATTGCAGATCGAATTTGCTTTCTGACAATAGCATCTGATGCTGATATAGCTTTCAATTATCATTCGCTTCAACTGACTTGACGTTAGACATTCTGATCAGTGCGTCAACTTTCAGATTCTGTTTTTCTGACTGATAAATAAATCAAAATTTATATTCAGATAACTTCTCAGCTCATTTAACTTGTCGTCGAGTTAATTCTTTGCTGATCATAAAGTACTTTAGATTCAGATGATTGATGAAGATTTTGATTGAAATATCAATACATTTCAATTTAAAGCATCAATGCTTCAAGCAGCAAATAATGATCAGCAGTTCTTTATCATAGATCTCGTAGTTGCATTCTGCGAAAATCATATTCTTGCTATAAAAGATCATTGAATGTAGAATTTCTTCATCATTATATTGAGATAATACTTCGTCGTTGACATAGTTCAAGAAGTCAGTTTTCAGAATAGCTTCTCTGATCGAGTTGAAATGTTTTAGAATGAAAACTGTTGTCACTTGTTACATCAGTTCTTCAAAGATCATCTGACAGATCTCTGTTCATTCAAAAAGATGATCTTTCTGAGTTAACTTCATCATGAATCAAGCAATCTTTGAGAAGTTCTTGATGAATCATCAATAGAAATTGCAGAAGTTAATGAAGATCTGCACATAAATCAATGATCATGACACTTCTCAGTTTTAAATCACATCTACTTTTTGAGAGTTCATTCGCAGATTATTGATGAATATCAGTAGTTTAAGAAACGAGATTTTCTGAATCTTGAATTCACACTTGTCTATGTTTATCTGTAGATCAACTTCACGAAACTTGTTTAGCACTTCTTTCACGTGAGTTTTATGTTCTTTCAATGTCTTACTGTAGATGAGAATATCATTCAAGTATGTCTGGCAGAATTTATGCAGACATTTGAACAACACATCGTTGATATAATGCTGAAAGAACGCAGATTCATTGATTAATTCAAAGAGCATTATTCTATACTTGTAGACGTTGAAGAAAGTAACAAAAGTAGTTAAATTCTCGCTTTCTGAACTCATGCGCAGTTTATTAAACGTGATGATTATGTTGAATCAAGTCAGATACTTACTGTCTTGAATTCAAGCTAGTATTTCGTCTATCAAGAATATTGAATAACGATCTCTTTTAATCAGAGCATTCAGTTTTCAATAGTTCATGCAAAAGCGAAGATTATTATCTTTCTTTTCAACAAATAGTATCAATGAAGCAAAAGAAGCTTTGCTGAGTATGATGAACTTCTTCTTCAAATTCTATTCTAAATACTCTTTGATCTTCTGCAGCTTATGACTTAACATAAAGTATAATCAACTTTTAAAGAGTTGACTCTTATCTTCTAATTCAATCTTGTGATCATATGATTGATGCAAAGACAAATGAGTTGTCTTTTCTCTATCAAAAACATTCAGAAAGTCGTGATAAATGATTGAAAGCTTTTTCTTCAGTTCATTCAATGACATGATTGATGTCATTTCATTCAGTTTTGCGAAATCTTTGACTGAGCTAAGCGCTTTATTGATTTCATTAATGATCAGAAAGAAGATCTTGATCTTCTTATTCTTGACTAAAGTTTGATACGCAGCGACTTCAATCATGACAATATCAACGATTTTCTTTACTTTCATTGACTGAAAGAATCAAAGTTGATCGAGATCAACTTAAGTGCTTTGCTTTCATCTGAGTATAGATTCAATGAATCAAACAGATTTAATGAATTGATTCACTGATTTCTGAGTCGTAAGTCTCTTCAAGATGATCATTGATATAATAATTGAGTTCAAGTTCTTTTGTTTCATTTCACAGATTTCGCTTGACTCACATCTGTGAAATGCTGATTGAATGCTTACTTTTGAAACAACAGATTTCGATGTTCTAATATTCAATGAGAATATTAATCAATCATTTGCAGAGTTTACCAAAATTTGATTTCTTTTTAATCAAAGATTTTCAATGATTATCTTGTGCTGATCTAGACAAGTTATTAATAGAAACATTATTTCATTCTTGTGTTTTGATATCATGATTGATGTATACAGAGCATGTGTAATTGACTTTCAATCAGAAGTTTCATCATATGATTGAATTGACTGAATATCAAAGCGTTCACATAGCTTTGACATCAAAGATTCATCAATGAATGTCATATCAGTGACTTCAATATTTATCAAAGCGAGAAATCTGAATATCTTTTCTAGACTCTTCAAGATAACGTCAACAGTGAACGACTTGAAATCAAATGAATCATCAGACATGCTGATGAAACAAAATATGAGTACATCGTTCTCAGTCACTACTTTGATGAGAACAGATTGTTTTTCGAATTTGCAGTGATCTCATGCACTTGAGTCATTTCAAGACATTCATATGCTTTATATTCTGTCTTCTTGCATTTGAAGCAGAGTTTTTTCTTTAATAACTCTTTCTTGCTGAGATCGAGATTTGATATTCTAGATTTCTTTCACGCAGAGACTGATAACGTGAATCAAGCAGATGATGTGCTAGCGACAGAGCGAGCAGCTGAGATCGCTAATGCTTTGATGATCAATTGAACGTTCAATTCAATTAATCTAACATTAACTTTCATGCAGATGTTAACAAACTCGTTCAAGTTTGTGATTTGTTCATTAAGCGTTGCTTGTTGAAGATCTGAGCTGATCTTATGCTGAAGATCATTTAGTAGAATCTTGTTATTGTATCTTAGTTCTGCGCTGAATCTTTGAAATTTTATTCAAAATTCATGAGAGAAGATCTTGTTTTAATACAGCTTCAAGTACTGTCGTTAAGTTGTGTGATGATGATTAAAATCATCATACATTTTATTAATGATTGATAGTACTTCTTCAACTTCTAGAAATGAGTTCAAGAAGATATTTTGCATGCGACTCAACTTTCAATGTAGACAATCTTCAACTCTTCAATAGAAAAGTGATTCTTGTTTGCCTTCAGCTTATTTCGCATTCGCGATAGTTAATTGTTTACATTCTGCAATGAATCTTCAAACAGTGAAGAGTTCATTAACTTGATTGACTTCAAGAATTGATTTTCAGAAATTGAAGTACTTTGTCAACTTGATGCAGTTTTTAAATGATGTACAATCACGTTCTTGTCTTTCATTTCTTTCTGCAGACGCGTCTGCTTAGTCTTTAACGTGATGTTTATCTTGTTGACATCTTCTAACATCTGAATCATGTCATTGTGAATCTCGATTTCAATGTCATGCTGTTAATACATTTACTTGATAAAGACAACGATGTCGTCTGCTTCATGAATGCTTATTCAAGCATTCAGTTCAGTGTTGATGCTGATCTTGATTATTTCGTGATCAAAAAGCAACGCGTTCATGTTCTTTTCTTCTGTATTCAATGATGCATTCATGTTTTCTTCTTCTGATTCTGATGCTGTTTGATTCTGTAATAGAAGTGATTCTCTTCTAGCATTTCGAAGTTTGTAATGAGTAATGCTTGCTGATTCTGAACTTCTAGTCATGATATGAGTAGAAAATTGCTGATCGAAGAATTCTAATGTTACTGTTGAAATTTCTGATTTTAATTAAACTTTCTGAGTTCAAGTTCTGCTGAAATTTCTGGTTTCAATTCTGATGACGAGCTCAGTAAAGAGTTAGTCAAGAGCAACGCGTTCGTGTTCTTCTGTTCTGATTCTACCGAAATTTCTGATTTCAAATCATGATTCTTCTTTAGAAATTTCTGATTTCTATCAAGCTTTCTGAGTTCAAGTTCTGATTATGATGTTCAAATTTCTGAGTTCAACTTTTGATTTGAGTTGTGTAACTTGTTTTTATATCATCTACATGTTAATAACAAGATTAATGAGTTTTGAACTAATGTTATGAGTCTGCATAAAGCGAATCATATAAGTGTATTCTAAGTCTAACTAGAAGTTCAAAGCTAAAGAAGAAAGAAGATAAAACACGTCGAGAGTCTTATACTCACGAAGGCGCGCTAGATCACTAGCGTGTCAACATCAGCTTTATACTAGTCTATGATAGTCTAACATGATCTATGTTAGGCTAACTTGAGATGCACGCTTGCAACAACATTACGCAGTTGAGTTAACAGCAGAATACAAGAAACTAGATGAGCATGCAAATTCATACGCGCTCAACTGATGAAAATTAATCATCTCATCTTTCGCTCTTCTGTCATCAAGAAAGTAGTGCTTCTGAACACATTTATTTGAGAAGACGCAAGAATGCAGTCTAAATGCAGATGATTCAATCTCTTTATGATGATTTCAGTAAGTAATAGCATCGCAATAGCATTATATTACAAAGATCAATAAAAGCAATAATGAGAAAAATACAAGAAATGCATTGCAGACGTTAATACAATTTCAGCACAAAGATTTCATTTATTCAACAAGATAATAAAGATGCATGATGATCTTCAGAAGATTGAAAGTACTCTTGCAACTTACATCAGAATTAAATGCATAGATCTTAATGTTTATCTGCATTCGAGAAATGTTTCAAGCATGAATAGTTCGCGATGCGACTGCGAATGAAGTCATCAGACAGCGAAGCATGTACTCATGCACTGCTTGAATCGAATGCATCTGTAATCAAGAATGCTACGTGATGTTGACTTCTTGAACTATTGAATAATCATCATGATCATGAAAGATCTCAGAACAGCAGTGAGAATGATGATGAAAATGAAGCTTCTAAAGCAATTTAAAATGACTAGAATACTCATTCTTTAACGTGTGATCAACGTGAACAAATTTGATACATAGTCTTAATCTTGTTGTTTCAACTGCGTGAAGCAGTCATATAAATAACGAGTGATTTTCTATCTCATAGAGTTTTGTTCACTCAACATACATAGCACAAAGTTTCTCATGAGTTGATTTAATCAATGTCACAAGAATGTATGAATTTATTATTATTATTATTACAATAATCATGAATAAATGTCAATCAAAAACGTTGTTATGATCAAATTCAATATTAAACATAATATAACTGATAAAATTCAAAAGTAGCATGAAGCTTGTGATTTAATACGTTTCATCAGATGAAAAGTCTGTAATCTCATTGAGAAACAAATAAACGTTAATGCAGATACATCATGTTATTTTGCATTTTACACTCAAGATGAAAAATGATTAATGTAAATAAATCTGTAATTAATTACAAATTTTACTGTATTAATTTTCTCAATACTATTCATGCTCTTTCACTCTTCTTCATTTTCAATTTACTTTTCAACTTCTTTGTTTTAATCAATCAATTTCTTCACTCATTTATCTTCTTCAACACTCTTCATGAATTCTTCTTTTGCATAAGAAAATACTTCTGTATCTTAACTAATGTAAGCATGTTTTTCAAAAACTTAATCACAAAGTCTTAAACTAATTGCATTGAGTTGAATCATCGAGATCAAGTCAAGTTCTTGACTCGTCAAGACTCAATTCAAGTCAGAATTTTGAAACTGAGTATTTAAGTTAAGTCATAATGTTTGAACTAAGTATTCAAGTAGAGTTAAAATGTTGAAATCAAGTATTAACTTGAATTTTCAATTCAACTCATCAAGATATGAAGATAGATAAATAAATAAATAATTGTAAATAGCTTGTTCATTCTTCATGACTTTCTATTAAATAATCTTCATGTTTTCTCATCATGACTCTTTATCATGACTTTCTATCATGATTGTTCTTCATGACTCTTCTTCATGACTTTTCTTCATGATTTTTCTTCATCACTTTTCTTCATGACTTTTCTTCATGACTCTTCTTCATGACTTTTTATCAAATGATCTTCATGTTTTTCCTTTATGATTCTTTAGTATCAAATGAACTTCATGTTTCTCATCATGATTCTTTATCAAAAAGGTAATGCAAAAGCAAAAAATCGAAAAAAAATCTATATTTAGTTCTCTTGATGTTATTTTCAATTGTTTAATGAATTGAATCAAAAATTCAAATTAAACTCTGACTTAAGATTGATATTCAGTTGAGTTACGATGTTGAGATCAAGTATTCAAGTCGAGTCAGAAGATTAATATCGAGTACTCAAGTTGAGTCAGAATGTAAATATGAAAACTTGTCTTAACAATCAGTTTACAAAGTCTTCTGTCATATTCTTCAACTTCATTGACGTGAGTATGAAAGCTGCGTTGAGAAAAAAGCTATTAAAAGACTCAATGATGACAAGATCATTGATATTCTTGATGAGAATGAAAGAGTCAATGAGCATAAGCTTGTTGACACAGAACTGAAGAACAACAGATTTCTGAGTAAGAAGATTATCAACATGTTGTTGTTATTGTTATTGTTGTTGTTGTTATCTGAGAGTTTCTTTACTGAAAGTAGCAATAAGTTTTAAAGAGTTGTCATTGAGAAAGTACATGCAAGTGAAGAGTTCGAAGATTTGAGAACATGTAATCATGATAAATTCAACTTTAATATCTATATGATTTGATTGAATTAAAGCTTCATCAAGCTTTTCAAAGCAGTTGATTGTCATCACTAAAACTCATTCTTCGTGCGAAGTCACATCATTAATAGCGTTGAGAAGATTGAACAAGCTGATTTTCTTGTTTTTTCTATCTTTCTCATTGTTCTTTGAAGCGTTCTTAAGAATCTTACTAAGTTCAATGTTAATTTTTGCAATCACGTCATTGACTGATTTGACGAATTTTTCATCTTCTTCTTGATGTTTAATCAGATCAACGCTGTTGATGTCTTCAAGCAGAACTACACAGCGTTGAGACAGTAAACTGAACATTATTTTCAAGTTCTTCTCTGTAAGAGTTCAATTCGCAAGCGAAATGCAGTAAATATTAAGATCAAAAACATCAGCAATGACTAAGGCAAAACTGAATTTGTCAGTTTCAAAAAGCTTTTGAAAACATCAGCAAGAGTAAAAGACATTTAATGATTTTTGAGATAGAATTATACTTACTTTATGAAACAAATACTTACGACGATAAGAAATATGACAATTGACGTATCATTTGAAAGTGACTGAATGTAGATATTTATTTATATTCTTCAAAATTAAGTTTTCTCATCATGATTCAAAATAATGATCATGTGCATAAATTTAAAAGATCTTGTTACAACTTTTTGTCACATATTGTGTTCTTCTTTATTCTCTTTACTTATCAATCTGCGTACAACAGTAAGAGAAATTTTCTTATTTAGATGATGATTATAACAGTTCTTTATAAGATTTTTGATAGACTGAAATGAACGTTCAATACAGATAAGTTAAATGCTCTCTGCTTCATGAAAATCACTATCTCACTATCTGTTTAATAAAGTAACGAAACTCAAAATATTGATCTTGATGAAAAAAGATATGACGATCAAAGTAAAGCTAAAATATTAAAGAAACTTTGAAATTTCAATTACTAAAGTTGATGAGAGTGTTTGAATTCAGTTCATTCGCTGTCATATTCAGATCATGAAAGTTTCAGACATGTTTTTGTTCAGTCTTGATCATCAAGCTACGTAAGTTAATGAATATCTTATGATCATCAAGTCACTTCATAATGTGATTATAAATGTCATCATCAGAATGAATGCTGATAAAGCATGTAAAGTATTTCTCAAAGACAGCATATGCATGTTGATCAAGAAATTTTAAAGAAGTGAAGAGTTTAAAGATCAGAAGATCAGTGAACACAACAATAGTGAATTAATGATATTAAAGTCTAGCACATTGAGCAGAGACTTTGAGATGATTGAATAGTTTGAAATGAATGCTTCGAGAACGTTGATAAACAACTGCATAATACTCATCATTGAATTGTCTTTCATTAAATCTGCAGACTTTATAGTTTCAAAAGCTTTGCTAAAAGTCATGCTTCAGTTTAATAAGTTTGAAAAGAAGTAATTAAGTCAGAAATGTGAAGAATTCATTGTTTTATGTGAAGAATATATGAGATCTTAGAGATCTTTTATGATGAGAAGAAGAAAAGTCTTATTGCAAAAGACAAGACTTAAAGATTATTCATTCATTCATTATCTTCAAATCAAGCTAACAAGAAGCTAAATATCTGATTTGAATGAGAAATGAAAGACTGAGTCACTAGTCTGAAACTCAGAAGAAACAGCAAAGAATAAAAATATTTAGATGACAGATCTTGATTATGCATGCAGAGAAATGAAGTCATATTTTGCATGAGAATGAGTTTAACAGCAAAAGAGATAAACTTTATGAAATTATGATCAGACAGATACATGATAAGAAAACCGTTATCATTTTACATGATATCTATTTATGTTTCAGCATCATCTCGCTCTTGTCTTCATTGACTAATGTGCAGAAATTCATGAGGCAGAAATTCAAGTATTTAATAAGAGTGCTTCTGTATCTGATTTAATCATTGAAGTTTCATATTGAATATTGCATCTATTGCAGTGATTGTTGCATTGTATTCTTTTTCAACAACTTTGTTAAAGCATTTATTAATGTGCTCTTTTAAGAAAAATTTGACAGTCAAAGACTGTGTTGATTATACTGCGTAATTAATAAATTCAAATTGAGAGACAAAGTTGAAGAATTCAAGTGACAATATTCTTAAATGTTGAATCATCAAAATTCTGTTGAATGATGTTGACTGAATACAAAGATCTGACAAAGTGTACTGCTTTGATTGAAATCTTGTTTTTCAATCATTCTGTCATCATGATGTGAGAAACACGCAAGAGTCGTTGATTGTTCATTGATACTCAACGAGTAATGACATGAAGATGAAATCTGCGTCTTTGTTACTTTTACTGTTGAATAAACGTTGCTACTGACTTACTATTGATTAATTTCATTGCACTGTGAATATTCAGCAGAGAATCAGACAAAACGTAAGATTGTTCAAGCGAAGCTGCGAAGTTGAAAAAGAGAATCGAATGAGATGCTCTTTGTTGTTGTATATAAGCTCAGTTTCAACAAACACACTTTATCTCTGAGTCACTCTTTCATCTCAAGCGCAGAGTGAAGATCAGAGATGCAGATACTTTAATGAGTTTTTTTTTCTGAAAACAGAAAAGCATCTTCAAATTCGAAATAAAGATGATCAACTTCTTCAATCTATGTATGATTTATCATGTAATTTAGCTCAGATTTACTTTCAGAGTTTCATGAAAGCTTTGAAGTAATCTTATTGATGAGATCTTGAACTGAGAAATGATGATGAGCTTATGTTCAACTCATTCATGCTTTTCAAAGTTTTGAGACTTGTGATTCTCGTTGATTGAAAAATGCAAGATTTGACTCGTTTTCAGTGATATATTTGACATACATACATTCTCTCAATCTCTTGATAATAGATTTTATCGCATAATCTATTATCTACACAAATGATCTGAGTCTCTTCGCATATCAAGAAGATAGAAAGCAAGAAAGTTTAAAGTTTATTAAGTTCTTGAAAAAACATTTTACTTTCTGCAGTCATTACAGCGCAAATGATCGCAATAATGATTTTCACATTAATATTCTTTCGTTGATTCTGTTCATTCTTTACAATGATAACATCATCTCTTGCTCTCTCTTCATTCTTTCTTCTTAAAATCATGCTTCAAATTTTCTCGCTGATTTACTTGCAGTTGTTTGATCTTGCTTAAAGTTGTATGAATTTTGTCAAGCAATAATTGACTGTTTTTTTCATCACTGCAGTCTTGCGTTCGTGAAGTTTTTCAAGAAGATGTGTTATTTCTTAGAGCTTCACTACTGCATCGCTTACAATCTTGTAAAAATAATGCTGTCAAGTTTGAAAATGTTCATGTTTGATCACTTTATTAATATTGTCAGCATTCATCTTAATATTGAATTAAATGATAAACTCTGCGTTTTTATTCTCTTTATCTGCTCTTTCATTTTAAACATCTTAAATGTCATAAATCTTGCAAACTTTTATAATCATTTCATAGTATTTGAAAGCTGATTCAGTCTCAGTTCATTTAACATGCAATGCAATCTTGCAGAAACATAATTCATCTTTTATTTCACTAAGCAGTATTTTTTCAGTATTAAAGCTTGCGTTCTTTTGAATACAATGTTACAATGTAACACATCACGTTCTCATTTCACTTCACAATCTAGTAATTTTTTCAGATTGATGATATCAAGAACTTCAGTATTCATGATGATCAGAGTATCATCAAAATCTTCACAAATGTCAATCATGACTTTTAACAACTTTTCAACATCTAATTTGCATTTCGATAGACAACACAATTCTAGACAGCTCTCTTTATTTTGCGCTTCTTTTTCATCTTGCTTGTGCTCACTGTCACTTCTTTCATTGATGATTTCTGAAGATTTAACGTTAAATGATGTGTCAAAAGCAATGTCAAAGTCTTTTTCATTGAAAGTCTGAAAAGATTTTTGACTTTAAGATTTTCTTGCATCTTTAGCTTAAGTGACTGAAGCAGATCTCGTTGAAGAAGATAATGAGATAGAATTTGTTATGAATGCAAATTCTAAAGAAATCAATTTTCTCATTGATTTAAGAGATTCTTATGATTCTGTTAAAAGCTGCGTGATCAAAGAGATTGAGAAAGTGCTTCTGTAAGACGTTCTATGTATGTGATGAGATTAACATGATCATGATTCAAGTGCATCTACAAGAGCTAACTTTCAAAGAGTAAAAGTTATTCAAGATTAATTATTTCTCAATTGAGAATTATAATGAATTAATGAATACACACATGTGACGAGAAAGAACTGCAGACATAAGACTTCTCTTATGAATATTAAATCAATCATAAATCTACTGTCAAAAATAGTTTATAAAAGTTCTAGAATTGAGAATGAAGTCATCTCAGAAATAGAAATGAAGATGAAAAAGTCTCAATCAATCATAAAGCTCTTAAAATTTGAGAATAAAGATGTCAACTAATTGCAAATAGAATGAATCTTTACTTATCATAGTCTTTCATCTTTTCTGTGCGCGCAAGACTTGACGTTGAACGTTATTCTTCTTTCAAGTCATTTCACATGATGAGATAATATTATCTCTATCAAAAGACTATGTTTAATGTGTGCTTCATGAGAAAAATACGTAATCATCTAGAAAATAAGCTCTGATTAAACTGATCATTAAGTTAAGTTTCAAATTGACATTTTGAACTTGAATCAATATCGAGTCAAGTTGCTCACATTTTCAATTCAATTCAAGTTGAATTGCTCATATTTTCAACTTGACGCGATTCAATTTGACTGAAAATTGAGTCAATTCAACTTAACTTGTCAAGATCTTTAGCTTGACGTCAAGAGAGCTAAATATAGAAAATTTTTCCTGTTTTTTGCTTTTGCATTATCTTTTTACATTATCTTTTTGATAGAAAGTCATGAAGAAAAACATGAAGACTATTTGATAGAAAGTCATGATGAGAAAACATGAAGACTGTTTGATAGAAAGTCATGAAGAAAAGTCATGAAGAGAAGTCATGAAGAAAAGCTATAATAGAGAGCTATGATAGAGAAACATGGTAGGGAAACATGAAGGTCGTTTGATAGAGAGTCATGATAGAAAGTCATAATAGAAAGTCATAATAGAATATTTATCTATTTATCTTCATGTCTTGATGAGTCGAGTCGAAAATTTCGAATCGATACTCGATTTCAACTCTTTAACTCGACTCAATTACTTAAGTCAAATCTTCTAACTCAACTCAAATACTTAAGTCAAGAATTCTGACTTGAATCGAGTCTTGACGAGTTGAGAACTCGACTCGATCTTGATGACTCGACTCAACGCGATCAGTCTAAAAGTGAGTAATTATACTTTTCATTCATGTTCCAGTCTCGTTTCAAAAGCTTCTTTAAGCTTTGAAGCATCTTTCATATCTTCGCTCAATATTCATTAATTATATTTCATGAAATATTCTTTTCATTGTATCTTATAATATAAGATTCTCTTTCTTCTTCACTTCTGTAAAATCTTTTCTACTTTTCATTCTTACTCATCATTAATAAGCTTGAAAGTGAGATACTCAAGTATAAAATCATCATTTAATCTATGATTATATGACTTTAAAAGAAATACATGAAAGACAGAATGAATTCTATAAATGATTGAAAGACTCAGATGATACATCTGCTTATTTATAAATTCTTGTATATAAAAGAACTTTAACATCTTATTTAATAACTTCTTACTTGACTTCTTCTGCTTTAGATTTTTTGCTGATAGCATGATTAAATCATCAACATTAAAGAACTTAAACTTATGTTTTCAATTATAGTACTTTGTCTGAACATTAATCGCGTTTTATCATTATTGCATCAACGTGTTTTACATGTCTTGCAGCATTTCAACGCGTTCTTTTGCTGTTGACACTTCTTCTTTCATAGCATTGTTCTTAATGTATATGTCAAAGCTTGATTTATAATCATACATGACTTTAAAGAAACTACAGTTTAACGAAGCGTACTTCATTTAATGATACATGAACTCAATTATGAATAAAAGCATAACTTAGTCATTTTGCTTTTTGAAACAATACACTCTTAAATAATGTTTCAGCGTTTGATTCTGTCATTCTGTCTGATCATCTATTTGTGAATGAAAGACAATGCTTAGTCATTATTTCATCTTCAAGTAAAAACAAATCTCTGATTAGAATGCACTGATAAATAAACTATCTTTATTAATAATTATATTATTTGAGATTTTATATTTTAAAGCAGTCTTCTTGAAGAACAACTTTGTTAACTTTACAACAGTCAGAGTTTTCTTTATAAACAGATAACGCGTCATCTTTGTGTAATGATTGACTATCACAAGAATCAAGTCATATACGACTTCTTTTTATTTACTAGATGACAGATCTGTTATGAAATTCATAGTGATTTCTTTTTCGAAATTTGTGAATCGCGATAATAATCTCAACTCATTATATGATAAGTAATGTTTTATCTTTACTCTTTGACAAATGTCACAAGTATTTATATACTCTTTGACATTTGTCAGAACTCAGATTTATGAAAGTCAGAGTTCTTCAGAAAATAAAGAATAAACATGAGAATTATTCTTCAACATTATCATTAAGCTTTCAGATGAGAATCTGAATCTATGAGAATCAAGACACTGAATCTACGAGAAACTTTACTGTTGATTCTCAGAGACACTGAGTTTATAAGAGATTCTACTGTTGATTCTCAGAAACATTGAGTCTATGAGAATCTCTATCATTGATTCTCAGAAACTCTGAATCTACAAGAGTTCAAGTCACATACAAATCTTGACGTTTCATCGATGATAAGAATTTAAATCACATACAATCTTAAGAAATCTTGCATGTAATTTCGCTTGACTCATTGATGATGCTTGAAATCTCATCAACGATGCTCAGACTTAGTCTTCTGAGTATATAAAGAAGAGTTCACTTCTATATTTCATAGCTTAGTGTTAACTTTCTATACAAATAAATATTACTAAGTTACTATCAAATTTGATCATATTATCTATGTGCATATTCTTTAGTGTGACTGCACATTTCTCGAACTACTCATAATTTTAACACTTTACTTTATTGCAAAGATGATAGTTCATACGATTCAAAAAAAAATTCGTTAACTTAAACAGTAATTTTTCGAATATGACACTCAATTTTCGTAACAAATCTCAATTTCTTTTCATTCTCAAAGCTTCTGCGTCTCTGACTCAAGTGATCATCATCATTGATGTTGTAGATTTACTCTTCAAGCATCATGATCAAGATATGATTCTTCTTGATGTCATGATTTCACTTCTTGAAAGCAATATTCACATGTCTTTCAAGAGCGTTGTCTCGTCTACTTTTATTGTTTTCACAGAACTTGCACTCACTCTGCTTGATTAAATCTTTTGCAACAATAAAGAAGAGTTTCAATTGAACTCAATGAAGAGTCTTACGCAGCGTTAAGCAATCATCATTGACATCATGATTTCATTGACTTGATCATTTTCTGATTTTGCAAGCGTTATTTTAAAGAATCTATTAAAGACTTATCATCATGCAGCATTGAATGAAAACATCAGAAGTGCTTGCATCGATGTAGAAAGAAAAGAGAGACAGTGCATGTTGCTTCAGACAAGAATGAAAGTTGTTGAGCATGAATTTTCATTTGTCACTCTTGATGAAATTTAAAGCATTATTGATGACATAAAAATCTTGCAAAGACAACAGAATTATTTGAAGATGTGTGCTCAACGTAAGACGTTGTTCATTGAAAACATCATTTTGCTAAAAGATCTGAAATGAGCGTTTTGCATGTTGAACTTTGATTACTTTTTAACATGACGAAGTCGTGCATCTGATTGTCTTGAATCAAAGTTTCGCAAAAGAATTATCGCTAAAGTCATAAAGAGTTCTTTCACTGATGATGATCTCTTTAAGAAGAGAATGATCATCTCTAAGATCATTCTTTTGAATAAGTTCTCAAAAGAAAAGAAGTTCAAATTCATTGTTGACAAGAATCTGAAGTTATTTCTCAGAAAACTAAAGTTGAACTTCATCAAGATGAACTACATCAAAGATGATGACAAACTTGATTACGTCACGAAATATGTAAAGACTATGACAATACATTATCTTCAACAGATCAAGAAGATTGCTGAGAAGAGAAATCATAAAATCACATAAGCAAAGTTTCTTGAAACTCTTCAGCAATGCTTGCTTGATGTGAAGTCACTTCAGAATTGAATGAATGATTTATGAAATGTTATTATAAAAAGAAGCAATCAAACATGCATGTTGTTCTTTCTGAAACTCAACAAGACATATTTTCAAAATCATGTTAAAGTCATGAAGTCTGAGAAAGTGCTGTTATTCAGATTTCTGAGTGAGCTACTCTTCTTGAACAAGATCAAGCTAATCATACTAACTTTCGCTCAATGAAGTAAGATGTTCTGTTGAGAATTGATGAAGTACATTGACATGCAGCATGCTTCAAACTATGCTCAGCAGAGTCAAAAATTGAAAACAAACTCATTTTTCAAAGATGGATTATACAAGAAGAGTTTGCAAAATTTCTTGCAGAGAATCAATAATCAAGAAAAAGAAAAATACTCTGATAATTAACAAGAGCAATGAAAATTAGAACTAAGAAAAACAGTCTTTTGAAAGAAAAAATATCGCAGAGTCAGCGAGAAAGCGTGCGTCAGATGCAAATCTAAAGATCACGCAGAATTGAATTGTTCAAACTCATGATTCATCTTTTCAGAAACTTTCTTCTCAGAAGCTTCTTTTGCTTCTAACAACATTCTCATGATAAATGTTTTAAGAAAAGACTTAACTTGATAGATTTCTTTTATTTATTGATCGTTCAAGAAAAGAAAGCAATTAAAAAGTACAAAACTCAATGAATCAACTCAATCAGTTAACTGTCTGTAGAACTGAACGCGTTGACAATGTTGAAGAACTTAAACTCAGTCATAACATCATTCATTCTCGTAGTCAAGATCAAGTCAGAATGTTTCAATCTTCTTGAAACTTAAATCATGATGAACACTGAGTGTATGTTAAACATGATTCATCACAGTCTTGTGAAACGTTTAAATAAGATTGAGAATATTCATTCTTGAAAATTTACAAGAATTTTCTTCGATGATAAATTGATGCAATTACATGAAACAATATTGCTTGATCTGAACATTCAGAACTTTGATGAGAGCAATTTATGCATCTTGAAGATCTTTATCATTGCTGAATATGCTTCAGAAAATCTCATGTTAAATCTTTCATTCTTTGAAAAGCATAATCTCATTCATGAGTTTGTTCATCAACGCTTACGCTGAAGAATCTTGTGTGCTCAGAATGAAAGAAAGAGACTATCTCATCAAAAAACAGTTTCAGAATCATCTTACATGATGTTCAATGAAGCAAGACTTGCGTCAAGTCTTTTTGCATGCAATATTCATCAATTTAACTTCATAAAAGAAGTCACTTTCAAGTTCTTTCATTAACATAATCATCAGAAGAAACAAGAAGTTTCAAGCACTTAATCAACTCAGAATCTTAAGTAACAAAGCATCATAATATACATTTGATCACTTCTAAATGCTCTGTACAATTCTTTGAGTTCTTCAATGACAGAAGAAAACTTTCAACTTACACAGATCAAGAATATAATAGTCAGTCAATTTTTAAATGTTTCAAAAGAATTTACGAATTTCGTAAATTTCTTTACTCAAAAAGTCAAAGTTCTTTTAATTCACGAGTTTCACGATCATGTTATTTACATCAAAAAGAGTCATATTATCTTCTGAAACTCTTTAAACAATCTTTTTGCAGTTGAACTCATTGCACAAAAGATGTATATCAAGAAACAGCTTCAAGCAGACATGATATGATACTTCATCTCTTCAGCTGAGACACTCATGCTCTTTACATCTAAAAAAGATGAAACGCTGCGATCATGCATTTATTATCAAGAACTCAACGTAATCATTCTCAAGAATAGATGTTCTCTTTCATTGATCAATGAAGCTCTTGATCATTTTGCAGACATCAAGTAATTTATCAAGCTTGAAATCAAAAACGCGTTCAACAAACTTTGCATACAAGAAGAAAATGAATGAAAAATGACATTTCACATGAGATTTAATTTATACAAGTATCTCGTGATGTTCTTTGATCTCATTAATGCATTGACTTTCTTTCAAATCTATATGAATCAGACTCTGTTCAAATTTCACAACATCATCTGTCTCATTTATCTGAATGACATTTCAAAATATTTAGCAAAACTTGCGAAAAACATGTTCATCATGTATGATAAATTCTTGACAAACTGCAGATTCTAAAGCTCTACATTAAGCTCTTTAAATGTGAATTCTTTAAGAAAGAGTTATTTTTTCTAAAATATAAAGTAGAAAAAAGAGAAATTTTAATGAAGAAGAATTGAATTCAAATCATTCAAGATTGATCATAATCAAGAATAATGAAAAAGATTTAAATGTTTCTCGATTTTGTCAACTTTTATCGTTGATTCATAAAGAACTATTCAAGAATAGCATCATTCTTGATCAATCATCTCAAAACGAGTCTCTTTTCTAACGCAAAAAAGAAATGAATTCTCAAAGAGCAAATGAAGCAAATTGAATTCATTGACAATGCTTGAAATACTTTTCAGAAGCTGAAAGTCATCTTTGCTCAAAATGTTATTCTTCAGCACTTCAATTTTGCAAAAGTCATAAGATTGAAGATGAACGTCTTTGAATTTGCAGAAAGAACAATGATATTTCAACAAATAAATATCACACTTGAGAATCTACATTAACACTCAATAGTCATCTGATCGAGAAAGTGACAATCAATTGAATAAAACTATGATGCACATGATCAGAAAATGCTGATGATTATTGAAAGCATGAATCATTGAAGACATTAACTAGAAGAGACTTGACATAAAATAAAGATAATCAATAATCATGCAAATCTTCAACACTTCATGACAACAATTAAGCTTTTTTGCAGACAGATGAAGTGAGTCAACAGACTTACTGCATACAACTTCAAGATTTTCTATCAAAAGAAAGTGAGTAATTCTGTTGATGACTCATCAAGAAAACTTAACTATGAGAAAGATATCAATGCAAACAAGAGAAAGTTCACTTGTGATTTCACATACATGAGAGAACTCTTGAAGAATTTCTTAAGTCAATCAGCATCAACGCTCGTTATCTTCACTCAACAGTTCAAGACTCTGAGCATTAAGAATCACAAGAAAATAATCATCAGATCATTTAAAAAAATCATTAACTTATCAGCGTTTGCAAGAAGAATCAAAGAAGTTTCTCAGACTTTGAAGAAATTCTTAACTGCTGATGAAAAGTCTCAATGATGATTTCAAAACATCATTATTTCTCGTCAAAAGAGCATCTGTCTTCATGAGAATATTGAGTCAACGTTTACTACTATTGCTAAGATTAAAAAAGATGTTTGCTTTCACAAGAACATTGATTCAACATCTATTACTGTTGCTGAGACTAGAAAAGATGTCTGCTTTCACAAAAACATTGAGTCAACGTTTATCACTGTTGCTGAGACTGAGAAAAATGTCATTCAGATGAGATGAAAACGCAGAAGAGCAAATTCTTCTGCTGAAGAAAGCAAATGTTTGATCATGAGTCAGAGCAGAGATTTGATCACATGTTGTTCTGCTAAAGAGAATGAATGTTTGATCATGAATCAGAGCGAGAGTTTGACTATGTGTCATCTCGCTGACGAAAGTGAATGTTTAATCATGAGTCAGAGCAGAGTTTCAACTATGTGTCATTCTGCTGAAAAAAATGAATGTTTGATCATGAGTCAGAGCAAAGTTTCAACTATGCATCATTCTGTCGAGAAAAGCAAATGTTTAATCATGAATTAAAACAGAGATTTGACTATGCATCATTCTGTCGAGAAGAGCGAATGTTTGATCATGAGTCAGAGCAGAGTTTCAATCATATGTTGTTCTGCTGAGAAAAACGAATGTTTAATCATGAATCAAAGCAGAGATTCAACTATGCATCATTCTGCTGAAGAAAAGAAAGCTTTAATCATGAAAAAGAAAGTGATCGCATTAAAGAGTTGTTTCGTTGCAATTCAAAATGATTCAGATGAGACAGATGATGCAGTCTCAAAGTTTATGAAAATTCATAAATGTTTCAATTCATTGATACAAAATGATGTTCTGATCTTAAGCTTTGTTGACTTTGCAAGCTACTTTTTCAAGAATTTGACTCAACTGATCTATAAATAGCAAAAAACAAATCATCTCATCATCACAGTATGAAAATTAATGAAAAAGAGAAACTCAAGCACACATGATACTGAGATTGACTTCAGCGTCTTCATGATCAACTGATCGAAGAAAATCACAAATAACATCATGATATTTCAAGAATTCATTTATGTCTCTGCACAAAATGAATTTAAAGCAGAAATTATGAAATGACATTATGACAGCTTTCTTGCAGAACATCTTGACTTTCAATGATGTTTAAAGCTTGTTTGATGAATCTTCAACTGATCATTTGCAAATAAAAACATTAAGAAATACTGCAAAATCTGTAGATTATGTCAGCAACATAAGACATTACATCACAAAATCTGAAAGTTTCTGAATAGTCTGCTTGCTTCTTGAAGAGTATGAGAAAGCATTATCATGAACTTCATCATCAATCTTTCTGACAGCACAAGCATCTCAGATATCTTCTACGACAGCATTATAATTGTAGTCGATCATCTTTTCAAGATGATGCACTACATTTTTACTTAAAAGACAATGATTGCTTTTGATCTGATCAATTTCTTTCTTGACAAAGTAGTTCAATATCACGAGACTTCTGATGATATAGTCTCTGACAGAAATTTTGTATTTACATCACACTTTTGAACATCACTGTGCTATTATCTTCTGATCAAGCGAAAACTTAGCACTGCGTTTCATTCTCACATTGATGATCAAATCAAGAGATAGAATCAAATTCTTGAAACTTATCTTTAAGTGTACTGCAATGATGTTCAAAATAATTGAATTCATCTTCTTGTCATGATCAAATTCTTCTACAATAACAGCGTTTACATTACAACATCAATAACATTATTCTTTATAATCACAGAAAGACATTCAAGAATGAAGTTCAGCATTAAGAATCACTTAAAGAAATCAGAGTCAATCATGAACTACACAATGAGAATGAAAAGACTGCATGAGAATCTTCGCTACAGACTTACAGAGACAAACGTTGACTATGCAACTCAGCATGACAAAAGACACTCTGCTAAGACATGTCTCATCTATCAGTTGATGTAATTAAATGTCAAGAACATTTGAATCAAGAAGCTTTTCAAGAAACTTGAAGTCAGAAGATATGAATTGTATAAAATTCTGAAGTATTTGAGCAGACAAGTCTATCATTTGAAACTGTCTTCAAAGACATGCATACACTCGATATTCAATGTCAGCTTGCTGAAATCTTTCTGCTTGAGAAAGAGAAAATCGAATAAGTCGCTCATGAAAGATCTTGAGCTAGAGAAAGAGATACATGATAGCTGAGAGATTAGTGACATACTGAATAGTTGCATGCAGAATGATCAGTTGCAATATCTGCTTAGCTGAAAGAACTTTGAAGCTTCAGAAAATATCTGAGAATCATTGAACTGTCTTGACAACTGCAAAACTCTATTGAGATTCTTTCATTGCAGACATCTCATCAAGCTTGAAAGCAAGTCATTAACATCATCATGAAAGATTTGAAGTATGCATAAATTGAAGTAAAAGAATTGATAGTTATTTAGCTATCACTAACAAAAAAAATGGGGAAAACTCAACAAGACTTTCGCACTTATTCATTCTTGTCAATACTCACTCAAGCAGTCTAAAAGTCGTTAGCAGATGCATAAATCAATACATGAATAGTTCATGAGTTTTATATGATAAATATATCATTCAGCTTTCACTTTCTTTGAAATTCAAGAATTAATGATGATAAACTCTTACACTCATTAGTCAGACTATACAAAACTTGCACAGACTATCATATTGACAGAATAAACGAGACAAGATGCTCATATTGAAGCTTACGACATTCTTCATCTCTTCAATGATAGACTGCGTGATCAACGTTGAAGATGAGAAGAGAAAAGTCATTAACAGAAACGAATCAGATGAGAAGAAAGACAAAGAGACATAAGAGAATGAAGAGAACAAAGATGAGAACGACATGACAGAAGAGCTTTTGATCATTGCAGAAACATTCTGATCTTTTTGCATAACAAGAAGAGTCAAAGCACTCTGAGTCTGAGTGACTAAAGCAGATTGCAAAATGCTAAATTTCTTGACTTGTCTTTGCAAATCTTGAATAGTTCTCTTCTGATGTATTACTCAACACAAGAAATCATCAATATAAATCTCTTGCTCGATCATTAACTCTTGCATCTTTCTGTAACTGATAATTACGTTCTCAACGTCTTCTTTCATCTTATTTATATCATCTCTGTTGATTTTTATATTCAGTATGAGAGAATGTAACTTCTTCTTCATGTAATCTTCAATTTCGAGAAACATCTGACTTCAAGCTGAGTTGAGAGAAAGTTCACGAAAGACAATTCTCATTGTCTTGATCACAGACTCAGAATCAGATGCAATAATGAGCGAAGAGAGACTTAAGCTGAGTCGAAGAAGAGAGAGACTTACGTGATATCGAGAAGAAAAAAGACTTGAACAAAGTGATGAGAAAGCAGAGCTGACAGAAACGATCGAGACAATTGAGTTGCTCTTAAGTGCTTTAAAAGCATCAATTAATCATCTAATTTTTGCATCTTGAAGCTACTGAAGAATTATACTTACGACTCATATTGACAATTTGCCTCAAATACTGCGCATAAAGCGCATTTCTTTGAGTTCTTTTCAATAGAAAATTTAATCTTAACGCATTCAACATCTCTTTCAACGCATTTCTTGCATCTCTTTACTGAAACATTCTTGCAATATACATTAATAATGATCTTATGATGCTGAACTGAAGAAGATAGATTCTTCATGTAGACGAGCATAATAAAGATGACGAAAGACGTGCAAGAATGATCATTAGTGATAAACAAAGCAATCAGATTAAAGACAGCAGAATTAACAGCAGACAAAGTGCACAAATGAAAGATGAGTACATTTCTGAATCAGAATGCAATTGAATGTCACTGATTTTCGTCATCTGATTGAGACAAGATACTTGCAACTGCATAATTGAATGCGTTGATCTCGATGTGTATATGTCACTCTGAATCAAAGTGTCTTAATATAGATATCTTCATAAAGACGTCACGAAGCTGATTAAATACTTGTTCTGCTTCATTCAATCATATAAATAAACTCATTTTCACATCTTTTACACTATCTCTCAGCAGTTCTGTTAAAAACTCTGCTATCTGAAAGTAGTGATGTATAAAACGTTGATAGACATTGATGAATTTCAGAAAAACTTATATTTCTCAATACATTTTCGATCGAAATCACGTTTTGATGATGTCTATTCTACTTAAATTCATCGAAATGTTCTTGATGAATATGACAAATTCTAGAAAGTTCACTTTAGTGATGAAGAATGCACACTTCTTCAAGCTAGCATATAGCTTGAACTTTCTTAGTCTCTTCAGAATCTGCTTCACATGACTTACGTGATCAGTCTTTTCTACAAAGAAGATTAAAATGTCATTCAGATAAACAATATAAAAGTCATTTAAAATCTCTGTCAAGATCTTATTAATATAAGTCTGAAAAATGACAGATGCATTGATCAAATCAAACAACATGATCATATATTCAAAGTGATCATAACGAGTATGAAACGTCGTTTTTCACTCATCTTCACGTTGAATTCTGATACGATGATACGCATTCTTCAAATTCAATTTAGTGAACTGCTTGACTTGACTGAGTCTGTTTAAAGTTTCACTAATTAAAGACAGTGAATGATGATTCTTGACAGTGATCTTATTCAGATCTCAATAGTTCATGCATAAATGAAAACTATCATTCTTTTTGAAAATGAATAGAATAAACGCGTCAGTTGAGCTGACGAAGTGCTTAATTCATTCTTTCGCTAAAACATCATTTAAATACTGTCTTAGAATTGTTAACTCTGTGTTCGACAGATTATACAACGATTTATATGATGACTCTGCAGTGATTTCAATTGCATGATCATAATCTTCATGCAAAGACAATTTGTCTGCACTTTCTGTCAAGAATACATCTTCGTACTTTTTTAATTCAATGAGTAAAGTCTGCGTTTCAAGCACATTTGTGATATGACTCATTACATTATTCATTGCTTTCACTTGATGTTTAATGATTGATTCTTCGACGATGTTGATCATGACAAAAGCATACACAGTAGATTTATTTTGTAGAGCTTTTGCAAAATCTTCTGCAATGAATAACTCAAATGCATGCTTATTCATATCAAAACATCATGTTCTTGCAATCATGTTTATTCAAATATGCTTGAATTGCATACTTAACATGCTCAAGATCAAGAAAGATTCTTTCTTGTCAATAGCATAAAAGATACTTGTATCTTTCTTCTTTATGTCTCAGCTGTTTATAAGTCGATAATGCATCTCATAGATGTTATAGCAATAGACATTCTGATTGTTTATTCAGATAAATCTTGAGAGATCAACGTTCAGCAATGACATACTCTGCTCGATGATGAAACGTTGACTAATCACGTTCATTTCAACATCAATGTTCATGTGAATCTTTATTTCTGTCTTCTGATCTTTCTGAATTACATGCTCTTTATATATAAAAGTCTTTATGAAGAGAATTTCTTGTTTTTCCCTCAACGATTTGAAGTGTTCATCAAGAACTTGTCTTTTCTCGAAATCTTGAAATGATTCATATGTGACATTAAATTGATGAATACTCAATTTGCATCAGATTCTTTTGATCTGTTCTTGATCTTTTCATCTTTACAATCAATGACATAATAATTTTTTTGATTACAGATTCAGCACGTTATTTCGAACAAATCTTTGCTATAACATGATAAAGCATGTAAACTTGACTTCAATGATGAGTCAAGTTTGATTAATCTATGAAACTCTTTTCGTTTAAAACTAGCTCTCTTGTTGATCTTAGTTTGATCATATGAGTCTCTGTCTTGAAGTCATTTCAATAACAAGACGTGTTCTTTTTGAAGATTTGTTTTCAATCAAGTGACAAGATCAATTAATGCATTTCATGTAATAAAGATTAACTGAACATTAGTAATAATCACACGCAGCTCAGATCTTAACTTGATGAATAAATGAGCTCACTTATGCTCATCACTATACAATGAAAGTTGATGTTTCAAAGTGCTCAGATAAACTGCAAACATTCATATCATCTGATCTGAATGTTGCAATGTGTTTGCATACTACTGAGTCATGTTTATGTCTTGATTCATCAAGTCTTCAATTATGTTCAGAAGAAAGTTAATAAAATCAAATCACATCTGCTGAGCTGCAGACATAGTCTCTTTGTGATTAAATCAAAGTTTCTTTGATTCATTCTTGAGATAAATCATGCAGTACAAAATCTTTTTCTCATCTTTTTCAAAATATCAAGAGATATTTCGAAATAAGATTTCAACATCGCGAATTTACTCTTTATGTTCTCTGATGATTTTGTCATGATACTTCTTTAAAAATGTTGAGAATTTTCACTTCTGCAAAACAATCTTGTGATGACTTTGTTTCATCTTCGTCAACACTATGAAAATAATGCGTAGATCATTTGAATTCTTCGTGAGAGCTTAAGTGAAAGCTTGATGACTTTTTTTTCATCGTTTCAACGACTTGCAGAATCTCAATCTCTGATTGAATGACTGCTAACTTCTGTTTCTTTCGCAGTTCATTTCATCAAAGCATAGCTTTAGTCAGCTGTTTATTAATATTAAGAGAGAATTCATTTTCTGCTTCTTTGCTTTCTGATTTCATTATACGATGTTTATTTTCTGATATGATGTTTCGTAAGATTGAGACATCATCGTTACAATTCTGTTGCAATCGCGTTGCTGTTGTCATGCTTGAATATTAAATCATAATCTTTAAGAAGAGTTTGAAATAATTAGAACTATAATGATCGAGTTTACTAAATGAATAGACGAGATTTATAAGAATGATATGACAATGTGATATTCTAAGCAGGCACAGAATGAATATATATTATGATAGAGCTAATTATTAAGAAGCTCTCGATAACTCAAGAAAATCGATTAACTATAGAGAGTTTGTCAAGCATTGTCAAGTCAAACACGACATAACTCATGACATATCAAGTCGAAGATATGACGTGATTTAAACAATGTCTTGACAAAGTTACAGAGTCTCAGAGCTAACTCAGATCTAATCTTCAACTCAGTCTCTGATTCTAGTCTCTGATTTAATCTTTATGTGTCAATTCATCATGACATTTTAGATTATATTTCAATTAGACAAAACAAATACTAAAGTCAATGCTCTTATCAGAATGCTCATAACGAATATCTCTGAATCAGCTCAGCGCGTTAAAGATTACTATCAGATTATTCTGACTTTTGATAAAGTAAACATTTTAGTCATTGAATCTAAAGCTGATCTTTATCAACGTGAATGCAATGTCAATCAAACAAACGAGCTTTGCAGTGAATATAAACAAGCTATAAGCGAAAACAAGCTTAAGTTTCATAGCACTGAACTAACGAACTGCAAGATCATTAATGACGTTCTATTCAAAAAAGACTTACTGTGAGTTTCTGAGAATATGCATACAAAATTGCTACAGAAAATTCATGATCAGTTATTCATTTTTCATCTCGACAATAAAAGAATGATCAATCTAGATCAACACTTCTACTATTAATCAGATCATTAAGCAACGATTAAACAGTACATTCAAAACTGTCATGTTTGTTAACGAAGCAAAATGTCTAGAAATAGTACGCATAAACTTCATCATTCTCTTTCAATTTCACAGAAACGCTGAAAAATATAACTATGAACTTCATCACTGAGTTATCTCTATCAGAAGAATACAACATCATTTGCATAATCATATGTCATCTAATCAAGAAACGTCACTATGTCTTCTATCATTGAAGAAATGATGACATTTCAGTTGAAGAAATGATTAAAATCATGTTTATGAAACGTTTATCAACTTTAAGATCTACTCAGTTCTATTGTTTCAAACAGAAAATCTCAATTCATATCAACAATGTGACAAAGTCTTTGCAAACAACTAAGAATCACAGCTAGTTTATTAACAATCTATTATTCTGAGATCAATAATTAATCAAAGTAAGTCAATCAAGATGTGAAACGTGAACTAAGAATTTACTGCAATTACATGCAGAGTGACTGAGCAAAATGACTTTCAATGATTGAATTCAGCGAGAATTTCAATATCTTCTTGATCATCTCAATGATTTCATTCTACTTCAATAAAGAGTTTCATCTTTGAATAAGTTTCAATTCAGATACAACTGACTACAAGATAACTTGCAAACGTCTTGAAGCTAGAAAAGTCAATGATATTATTATCTGAATGAAAGAACTTCTTATCTTCGATCATCAGCAATTGAAAAAGACAAAGCAGATCATTGGAGTTCAAATCAATAAACATAGATAAGATGTCATTTATGAAGTAAAAGACTGAGTTTAATTATTCTTCAGAAACATCAAAACAACAAGATAATGCAAAGATTTGAAAAACAAACAGCTAGAACTTTATCAAATTACTGTCAAAGTTGAGATCTTCTATCATCTTTATTTATTAATAAGCATAAAGCAGCTACATTCAATGTTCAGTTTGAAGTTATTACATTCTTATCTCAATGATTTCTTATCAGAACAGCATTTAAAATCATTTAAATCTCTCACTATTGAAGACAATGAACACTGAAAGATAAATATTATTTTGAACTTCAAACGCTATTAAGATTGAATACAATACAAGGTCAAATGAACAGAATTAAATCAAAACAACGAATGATACTATGTTGATAAATAAAAATTCAATGACTTCAAAGACGTTTTGATCGAATTTCATAAACTTTATTCAAACAAATCACGCTAACGCTAATTTGAATTAATGCTTTATCAATCAGTCAATCAGAATTTCGCAGATCTGAGTCTGTGAAATTATGATTGATCAGACAAGTGAAATGAAACAACATTCATGTAAACATGAATTTTCAAAGAAAAGAGTAATATTATGAATGCATTAGAATTAAATAAGATCAAAGATTTAACTTTAATCATTATATAATCAACGTTAGCAAGTTGATTGCATATTGATTAAAGCTAGTCAAGATCTAGTCGAGATCTGATTTAAATCTGATCTAGATCTGACTCAGGTTTAACTCAGATATGACTCAGCATCTTTTTTCTTTTCTAAGCATCTTTTAATCAGCTTTTATTATCATTTAAACAAACACACTTCTTTGTGTTATGAGTAGTTAACAGATGTTTATGATAAACACATTTCTTTGTGTTGCAAACATCTTTTGAATCAACATTTTTCTTGTGTTTCAACACGTTCTCTTTGAGACTAGCGTCGAATCTAAATAACTACTATATAAAGCATGTTCTTTTTATCTTTTGTATTTTCTTTCTTCTGTATTCTTAAAGTCTTAGTTATAGCTATCTTTATTGAATCAAACATTTTACTTACGACATGATTAGATTGAATATCTAGACATGATCTTAACATGTAATTATCTTCACTCTTGTGTTCATTGCTCTCTACTTTGCACTTGACTGATGAATCTCTGACATTATCTGAAATCAAAACATATTTAATTAGAACATATTCATCTCAGTGAGCATTACAAGACTTTAGACTGATCACGTTGAGTTGAATCATTGAAATTGAGTTGAGTTTTCAACTCATCAAGACTTGATTCAAGTCAGAATTCTTAACTTAAGTATTTAAGTTAAGTCAGAATTCTTGACTTAAGTATTTAAATCAAGTCAGAAGATTGAAACTGAGTATTGACTTGAAATTCTCGATTCAATTCGTTAAGACATGAAGCGAAGTACTACTAATATTTATCTGAATGTTTAATAATGCAACAAAATAATGCAAATAATGAGAAGAGAAATAAATTCATTTGTTGCATGAAAGTTTTTCAAATATAATGATGTAATAAATTCAAAAATAGTAAATCTTAACATTTAACATCATTTTCAATTGCTTAATGAGTTGATTTAAGAACTTGAATTGAATTCTGATTCAAGATTGATATTAAGTTAAATCATGATGTTGAAATCAAGTATTTGAGTCGAGTCAGAAGATTGATACTGAGTAATTGAGTTGAGTCAGAATGTAAATATGAAAACTCAACATGATGATCAGTTTACAAGACTTTTTTCTGCTCATTCTTTCTTTTCAATCATCTTTTAATGACATCACACTTTCTTACTTCATGAAAGAGTTAAAGATCAAAGATTCAGAATGAATACAACTTCTGACTCAGATTGCTTATGACTTTGTTCAGACATTGATTCTTTCATGCTCATTATATGATCAGCTTTGATTAATCAAGTCTGACATATTCAATTAGTCAGAAATAAAACATACATTATGCATTCATTAATTGCACAAGAGTTTCAGAAAGATTAAACAAGACAATAAAAAGTATGATTGTGTTAAGCAATTTGTTCTTCTCTTTTTTCATCAGAAGTTTAATGAGATCATTACATCAGTTGAGAATACAGAATTGAATAATAAACAAAAGAAAGTAACTATTGTTTACAAGCGAATTGCTTTTAATCTCTTTACAACTGTCACAACTTTAAAAGATGAAAGAAAATGTAATTAACTTTATTTATTCCTTTTAACAAAGTTCAATTTGAGTGACTTACTGAAACTTGATGATGATGTTTTATCTTTGTAAGTTATAAGTATTTGACTTGTATGCAGCAACAACTGACTGTTTATGTTTTCAACTAAATGAGAGTGAAGACTTCTTGATGATTACATCAATCTCTTGATATGCTTTGAAAAGAAAAAATTTCCTAAAGTCAATGAAATTTTTCGCGACCTTGATTTTCTCAGTACTTGAATTCTGTTACATAAGTTGATTATTTATGACTGAACTTACAAGAAGCTTTTTGAATGTTGAAACAATCTTATAACATAATTGATTAAATATGTGAACTTGAAGCAGTTGACTCATGATCAGATTCAGACTTTTGATTATAAGTCATATTGAAAATGTTATCGCTTAGAATAAAACAGCACATCATTGAAGCTCTTGATTCGCTTGAATTTCAATTGATTGCATCAAATCTCTGAAAGCTTAAATTTTATGAACGTGATTGATTTAGTGAGAAATGACATTGATGAAATACATTCTTTGCTTGAAGTGATTCATCACATTTAATCAACAGAACTTCTTTCATCATTAACGCAGTCTGCTGAGTCAAGCGTTGCGATCGCTTTCACTTGATATTCAGAAGACGTCAGCATAAATGACTGAAATAAGATATAAGAATTGAAAGCTAACAATGTTTCATTAATGACTTCATAAACAGCTAACACAAGCATTGTTTCATGCACTACTATTTAATCATAAGCATCAAAGGCAAGAGATAAATCTGATGAGTCTTTTCTTGATTTATGTGAAAAAAAGACTTTCTAACATATCAATTACTTAGAAAAATCGACTTTTTCACGCTGAATCAAAGAAACATCTTTCAATTTCTTTGTTCATGCGTAAGCAGAAAACAATTCAGAGCTGAGCTATGCAAATCAGTTACAGCAAAAAGACTTCTTTTCATCTTTCAACTCTTATAATCATTAGACTGATTGTCAAGTCGAGTTTCGAATTGACATTTTGAATTCGATTCGATTCGAAGTCGAGTTGCTCACATTTTCAACTCGACTCGAGTCGAGTTGCTCATATTTTCAACTTGACGCGACTCGATTCGACTGAGAATTGAGTCAACTCGATTCGACTCGTCAAGAACTTGAGCTTGATGTCAAGAGAGCTAAATATAGAAATTTTTCCGGTTTTTGACTTTTGCATTATCTTTTTGCATTACCTTTTTGATAGAAGTCATGACGGAAAACATGAAGACTATATAATAGAGAGTCATAAAGAGAAGTCATGATAGAAGAGTCATGATAGAGAAGTCATGAAGAGAAGCTATGAAGAAAAGTCATGAAGAAAAGTCATGGTAGAAAGTCATGACGAAAAATCATGAAGACTGTTTGATAGAGAGATTTGATAGAAAGTCATGACGAGAAACATAAAGAAAAACATGAAGAAAAACATAAAGAGAAACATGAAGGGAAACATAAAGAGAAACATGAAGGGAAACATGAAGAGAAACATGACGAAAAACATGACGAGGAAACATGAAGATCGTTTAACTTTGATAGAGAGTCATGACGGGAAAACATGGTAGAAAGTCATGAAGGAAAATCATGTAGACTGTTCGACCAAGCTATTTACATCTATCTAATATCTTGTTGAGTCGAGTCAAGTTTTCGAGTCGAGTTGTCGAGTCAAGCTTCTCAACTCGACTCGAGTGCTTGAGTTCAACTTCTCAACCCGACTCGACACTTTTTCAAAAAAATTCCAACTCAACTCGACACTTTTCGAGTCGAATACTCGACTTGACGCGATCAGTCTATAAATGAGATGATTGACAAAATAGTTGATTGCAAATATCTGACTCGACTGAATATTATTTTGACGTTCAACAAACTACGAATGCATTTCGATAGTGAGAACTACACTATCTTTATTATCGTTTTAAAAGCATACAAATCAAAGATTCTATTCTTTGAACTTATCAATGATTCTGTCTCGTTTCAGCAGTATATAAATAATGTTTTATAAAACTTTTTAAATGACTTCTGTCAAGTCTATCTAGACAACATTCTGATCTACAGCAAAACTCAATGAGAACATCAACAACATGTCAAAATGATATTGAATCATCTGCAAAAAGCTGATCTACAAGTAGATATTCAAAAGTGCGAATTCAATGTAGAAGAAATTGTCTTCTTAAAAGTCATAGTGTCAGAATAAGATCTTCGTATGAACTCTATCAAAGTGAATGTCATAGTTAACTGAACTACGTTAATCAATCTAAAAGAAGTTCAGAACTTCGTAAGATTTGTTAACTTCTATTGCTGTTTCATTAAAAACTTCTCGAAGCTAGTCAAATTGTTCATTCAGCTGACTAGAAAGAACACGTCTTTTGTTTAAAACAAAGTCTGTGTTTAAGCTTTTGACAATTTAAAGAAACAAGTCAGCTTGATTTCAGTACTACGACATTTTGATCTCAAACGTCAGACTATTCTGAAAATCGATGCTTCAAACTATGTAAAAGGTGAAATACTATCTCAGTATAATGATGAGAATGTTTTTCACTCGATAGTCTTCTACAGCAAGAGCATGATTTTCGCTGAATGCAATTATCACATCTATGACAAGAAATTGCTAGTCATTATTCAATGTTTCAAACACTGAAAACTCAAGCTTAAATGCATTGAATTACTCATTCAAATATTCATCAATCATCAGACTTTGAAGATCTTCATGAAAAACAAACAGTTAACTCGACGTCAAGTCAACTATCTAAACATTCTATTCAAGTTCAACTTTCAGATCATTTTTCAATCAGACAAAATAAACACTAAAGTCAATGCTTTAATCAGAATGCTAATGATGAACATCTCTGAATCAGCTCAGCGCATTGAAGATCACTATCAGATCATTCTGATTCTTGATAGAGTAAATGTTCTATTTATTGAATCGAAAGCTAATCTCTATCAACAAATACGCGTTGTCAATTAAATAAATGAGTTTTGTCATGAATATAGACAAGCTATAAGCGAAAACAAGCTCAAATTTCATAGCATTAATCTAGAAGACTGTGAGATTGTTGATGATGTTTTATTTAGAAAAAACTTACTGTGAGTTTCAGAGAATATGCATATGAAATTGCTGCAGGAAATTCATGATCAGTCTTTTACCTCTCATCTTGATAATAGAAGAATCGTTGATCTAATTCAGCGTTTCTACTATTGATCAGATCATTGAGCAATGATTAGATGATACATTCAAAACTATCATGCTTGTCAGCGAAGCAAGACATCTAGAAATAGCATCAATGAATTTCATCATTCTCTTTCGATTTCACAGAAACGCTGAAAAAATATAGTTATGAACTTCATCATTAAATTATCTTTATCAGAAGAATATAACATCATTTGCACAATCATATGTCATCTCATCAAGAAACATCATTATGTTCTCTGTCATTGAAAAGACGATGAAATCTCAGTCAAAGAAACGGTTTAAATCATGCTATGAAATGTTTATTGACTTCATGATCTACTCAGTTCTATTGTTTCAAACAGAGACTCTCAATTCATATCAACAATGTGACAAAGTCTTTGCAAATGACTAAGAATCACAGCTAGTTTATCAACAGTTTATCATTCTGAGATTGATGATCAATCAAAATGAGTTAATCAAGATGTTGAACGCAAATTAAGAATCTACTGTAATTACATGCAGAATGACTGAGCAAAATGACTTTTCATGATGAAATTCAGCGAGAATTTCAATATCTTCTCGATCATCTCAATAACTTCGTTCTACTTTAATAAAAGTTTTCACTCACGAATAAGTTTCAATTCAGATACGACTAATTATGAAACAATTCATCAACGTCTTGAAGCTAGAAAAGCAGGCAATATTATCATTTGAATGAAAAAGCTTCTTATCTTCGATCATCAGCAGTTGAAAAAGACGAAGCACATCATCAAAGCTCAGAGTCTCAGATTAATAAACATAAACGAGACGTTGTCGTGAAGCGAAGTCTCATTTCTCAATGACTCATGAAACAGCATTGATTCAACCGCATCTAGAATTCATGAGAATATAAACTATTATTCATAGAGGTTTTTTGAGCAAAGCTATTAAGTTGCATCTTCAGAATTCATGAGAACATTGATTACTATTGATAGAGATTTTTCGAGCATGACTATTGAGTTGCATCTTCAAAGTTCATGAGAACATTGACTACTATTGATAGAGATTTCTTGAGCATGACTCAGTCGCATTTTCAGAATTCATGAGAACATTGACTATCATTTATAGAGATTTCTTGAGCGAAATTTTCTTCTTCATCTTTTTACTCATCTTTTCACCTCTTTTCTAGATGAAGACATTTACATAGAGACATATCTATTCATCTATTTATCTATCTAGTCATCTGTATCTAGTCTATTTTCTAAATCTATCTATTTACTAGATTGATCGTTGCATATATTCATGCTTATTCTGTTGATTTCGAAGCTTTCTATATTGCATCTGTATTCTATTTCTTGACAACATCATTTATGAAGTAGATGACTGAGTTTGATTATTCTCTAGAAACATAAAGACAACTAGATTATGTAAAGATTTAAAAGATAAACAGTTAAAACTCTATTAAATCACTGTCAAAGTTGAAATCTTCTATCATCTTCATTTATTAATAAGCATGAAGAAGCTGCATTTAATGTTCAGCTTGAAGTGTTAGGGGCCTGCCTAGAGCGAGTCAGATAGGGGTGTCATTTAACTAGAAGATAAATGCTAAGGAAGAAAGATAGCTACAGGAAAGAAGCTGGCTACATATGTGTGTTTCTCAGCCGACGCTAGGCCCAATAGGGACTAGTCAAGGTGACGGAGCGAGGATAGGCCTGGCAAGGCTAGAAGGCTGAGCCTGGCAAGGCTAGAATCGTGACATTACCCCTCCTCTTCGACGATTCATGTTCGCATGAATGTATTTCCTGCTCGACTCGATTGATTGGTTGAATCGTCGATTAGCGCGGTTTGTTCGAGTATCGAATATGAAAATCGTCAACGACCTCCTGAGCGTTCATAAATTCTTCGCCATCAGCGTTGTATCAATTGAGGTCATTGTCATAGTCATTTCATTTGACTCTATACTGAAGTCGTCTTCGATACCGACGAAAATTCAATATATCATCGATTTCCCACTCGTCTTCGTCGTTTATCACTATTGAACCTGAGGGTTCGTTCTTTTGACCAGGCAAGAGATCGTCGGCGGCAGGGCGAAGCAAGTCAGAATGAAATACATCATGAACACGCATAGACTCTGATAATTCCAGTTTATATGAAGAGTCGACGAGACCTAGATTGGTGAAAGAATCGAGCATTTTGTCATCTAGCTTCTTGAAAGATCTCGCTGTAACGATGTTTCTTTCATTCAGAAACATCTTTGATTCGATCTTGTAATCAACTTCTTTTCTATGCTTATTGACTTGTTTCATCATTTGTTCTCGTGTTTTGACTAGCGACTCGCGAGCAAACTTCAGTGTTTTGTTCATATTTTCAGATATATTCTCGACTTTAGCCGTCTGCAAGCGTTCACGAGAACTTTCATATTCGATGACATCGAGTTCAAAGCTCATACGAGAATGAAAGTCTTTGTTTAGAAAGAAAGAGATCGAGAAGATGACTGAGAACAGAGCATTATTGTCGGCGAACTCGATCATGAATAGTAGCTTAGCTCAGTCATTCTGCATGTACGAACAGAAGAATCGAAGATATCTTTCGACGTTCTGATTGACTCGTTCACTTTGATCGTCGATCTGAGAATGATAGACTGTGAAGAGTCGAAGATTAATGTCTAGTCTTTTGCAAAGCGACTTTCATAGAATGAAGGTAAATTGAGAGTCTCGATCCGAAACAATGAAATCGAGTAAACCGTGTATTCGATATATTCACTGAAGCATTAGCTCAGCTGTTTTTTCTGCTGTGATTTCCTCGTCATCAGTGAAGCAAGAAATATAATGTCGTTTCTTTGACAGTCTACATATCACTGTTAGTATGACGTTTTTGCCTTTCGAAGAAGGTAAGTCGATGATGAAATTCATGACTATGTTCTTTCATTGCTGTTCGAGTATGAGTAGAGAATGTAGTAGTTCATTGAATTTATTTCGAGAAGTCTTTGATTGCTGACAAATGTAGCAGTTTCGAATATATTGATCTATTGTCTTTCGCATTGAAGATCAATAGTAGTATCTTCTTATGATCTTCATTGTTCTGAGAATTTCGAGATGATCAATAGAAGGTTGATCGTGAACTTCTCGAATTAGCTTCATTTGAAGATGCTCATTGAAGAGAACTCATAGAAGATCATCTCGGTATAGTATTTCGTTCTGAACTCGACAATTTCTTAATTTAGTATCTTCGTATTGAGCTTCATCTTTTAATACGACTTCACGAAGTAGAATACAATTCTCGTTGATTCTGTTAGCTTCTAGAATCAATCGATAAATTGATTCATCGTTCTCTTTCTCTTCTAGATCAGCGATTTTCATTCGATTCGACGTGAGAATCGTAGTTCGCTGATAGTGACATCGTTCATTCTCGAGACTTCTAGAAACTGAATCGACTCGACGAGTCAATGCATCGACTTTGATGTTTTGTTTGTCTGAGCGATACATAATTTTGAAGTTGAAGTCGACGAGCTTTTGTACTCAGCGCATTTGACGTCTACCTAGCTCTTTATCTTTCATTAATGACGTTAAAGCTTGATGATCAGTGAACATCTTGATGAGTAGCTCAGTCAATTTCAGCTCAGATCGTCAATGCTCGAAGACACGAATGATTGCTAGTAGTTTCTTGTCATAGATCTCGTAATTGCACTCAGCGAGACTCAGGTTCTTGCTGTAGTAGATCATCGAATGCAATGTTTCTTCGTCGTCATACTGAGAAAGTATGTCATCATTGACGTAGTCGAATGAGTTTGTTTCAAGAATAGTCTTTCTATTCTGATCAAAATGACGAAGAATAGAGGCTTCAGTCATTCATTTCTTCATATGATCAAAGATCATTTGACAAGCTTGATCTCATTCAAATATCACCTCTTTTTGAGTTAGTCGAACCAGAAGATGAACAATCTTCGAAAAGTTCTTTATAAAACGTCGATAGAAATTGCAGAAGTCGACGAAGAACTGCATCTGAGTGAGGTTTGTAGAAGTAGATCATTCAACTACTGCTTGTACTTTTCTGAGATTCATCTTTAATTCTTCAATGAATAGCAATAGTTTCAGAAAGAAGATCTTCTGAACATGAAACTCGCATTTGTTTATATTCATCTGAAGATCAGTCTCTCGTAGTCTATGTAGAACTAATCGTACGTGTCGCTTATGTTTCTTCAGTGTTTTGCTGTAGATGATAATGTCATCTAGATAGATCTGGCAAAACTGATGAAGATAGTCAAATAGCACGTCGTTCATATAGTGTTGATAGAAAGTCGAGCCGTTGATTAATTCGAAAGACATCACGTGATATTTGTAGAAATCAAAAGAGATGATAAAGATAGTCAAATCTTCGCTGCTCGAATGCATACGCAGTTTGTTGAAGGCGACAATGATGTTCAATCGAGTCAGATATCTGCTATCTTGAATACGAGCGAGAGTTTCGTCTATTAGCGATAAGAGATAGCGATCTCGTTTGATCAAAGCATTGAGCTTTCTGTAGTCTACACAGAAACGCAAGCTATCGTCTTTCTTTTCGACGAATAGTATGAGCGAAGCGTATGAAGCTGAGCTAGAAGATATAAAGTCTTTATTCAGA